>UMBX01056346.1_pt1 | contig 24488 bp, 23 predicted proteins | sample 1964081 | NCBI WGS metagenome assembly UMBX01 (sample SAMEA4835952, study PRJEB28245) | human gut metagenome | biome: gut microbiome; material: fecal sample | place: Denmark | collected 2008
ATAAGAAAGATTAGAACGCAAAAAGGGGAAAATGGTAAATTCACCACTAAAAACTGCTGAATTTATCAAATTGCTCGATGAATTTGTTAAATTCAGCACAATAACATACCTGAAAATGACAAATTGCCCTTAAAAAGCACAAATTTATTTTTTATATTTAGCTAATTATTTAGTATTTTAGTATTAATAAACAACTCTAATTTATTTTTACTTTAATTCAATTATAAAAGGTTCTTTCTTTGTACCTTTACCATCTGTTATTATCACATTTGATTTAAGATTCATAGTTGGACTTAACGCATATGAATCAGTTGAACTATTATTACTACCACTAGCTAGATAAATAGTTCTAATTCTAGAGTATTCATACGGTGTTAAAGTCCACTGAACTGTACTTTCATTAGACGAACTAAAGATACCTGACATTAGTTCACCATATCTTAATAGTCCTATTTTTGCAATAGCAGTTTTGGTGCTTAAATTTGTACTGGACGTATCTTGGTATTTACTTAATTTATAATTCCCATAAGTTCCAACAGTACCTAAATACCATTTTGTATTATCATCAATCATATTTATTTCTTTGCTAGTTAAATATTTTGATTCTTCTAAATAGTCATTGTTTAAAAAATTACCTATGCTATAATTTGAAGAAAATGATGAATCAGTACCAAATTCTATTTTCATATAATTCCCGTTTTCCTTTAATGGAAAGGCACTAGTTATCTTCGTACCAAGACCATTTTCATGACTTACTATTCTATACAGATTATTTTCACCGGTACCAAAGCGTATGTACTCACCACTATATCGTGTTGACAAATAGCTTGAAACTGGCTTATCATTGTCGCCTTCTAACTTATATGGATTATCACTAGTTCCATTACCATCTACAATTTTTACTGTAGATTTTAAATTCACAGATGGTCGTAAACCAAATTCCCTCGTAGTATAGATTGAAGAACTTGAACCATCATAACTGATATAATAAAACTCTGGTGCACTATTACTATTATATGGAGTTATAGTCCACCAATACAATCCATTATTTAAATAGCAAGTTTTATTAGTGACATTTTTACAACCCATTGTGTATTCATAAATATTAAGAAGTCCCACTGTATTAGTTATCATAGTCGTTTGTAATGGCTTCGTTGTTACGCTAGTCTTAGTAGCATTCCATACACTGTCTGATTTAAGAAACTTATTAGGTTCTCTCAAGTTTCCTAAAAATCCATCTATTGATGTGTCATTTAACCATTGATTCACAGCACTGTTTGCATATACATCTGCTCCAATAGAATAATCTAAGCTTGTCATATTCCATTGTGTTACTAATTTTACTGAATTATCAGTTGAATCAATTGATACTGCTCTCCATAGTTTTCCACTATACCAGATATAATTATTAGGATTTGTTCCAGTAATAAATGTTTGTTCTGAATCACTTATATCAATATTACCACTACTACCTATGTTTGTTAGAAGGAATTGAGATAATGATAAACTAAACGGTTCAAATGCAATTGTTCCACTTGGCAGTGTTAAATTAGAGCTGCTTAGTCCCATCGAAGAACCGATTTTAATGGCTTTTCCTTTAGAACCATTTATCTTTATTTTATAGGTTAATGTCTTTCCTTGTTCTACTGATACTCCTTCAACTGTTGGTATTGTTGGACTGTCAGAGGTGTAACCTATCTCAATTGAACTGTCTGATAAGGTGTAGTAATAGATTGAGTTTTTAACTGTTCTATCATTGGTATTAGTTACAGTTAAAGTAATGCTATCATTATCTGTTGATGGTGTATAAGTTATTACTCCACTTCCATTAATTGTTACGGAGTTACTTCCAATCGCTACTGTACCATTTAATGTACCAGTTACTACACTATATTGTTGCACTCCTTGAACGGTAAACCAGGCATAAGAAAAATAACCTGCTAACATTAAAGCACTTACTCCGAATAAAATAAACATGTAACTTGTTGATACTTTCGTATTGAAAAGCTTATTAATTAACTGTTTCATAGATTTAAACACTTCCTCTATTTTAGTAATGTACAAAAAGATAAATCTTATACTTTCAATAATATATATCAGTATCTTTGACATTTTAATAATATCATAAACATTGACATTTCACAATAAACTAGACGAATTAAATCTATCAGATAAATACCTTTACATAAATTATAAAAGGAAGGTGAAGTTTATGAATTATAGAGTTAATAATAACGAACGTGGATTATTTCCTTTCGTTATTGGTGGTGCTTTAGGTTATGGAATTGGTGCTTATGGTAGACCTAATTACCAATTTTATCCAATGTATTATCCACCTGTTTATTATCAACCATATCCTATTTATAATTATCCATACTATAGACGATAAAAAGCTGTCAATTGACAACTTTTTTCTTTTAAGCTTCTTCTAAGAAAGCAATATAACCTTTATATGATTCATATAAATCAAGCTTACTAGTTACTTCGTATGGGGCATGCATACTAAGAACTGGTAGGCCACAATCGATTACTTCAACATTGTAATTAGCTAAGATGTAGGCGATTGTTCCACCACCGCCTTGGTCAACTTTACCTAACTCACCAAATTGATAAGTGATATTGTTATTATCCATTATATTTCTAAGTGTTGCGACAAATTCAGCATTAGCATCACTGCTACCACCTTTTCCTCCTGAACCAGTATATTTACAAAATGCTAAACCTCCTCCTAGATAAGCTTCATTATTTTTATTGCTAGCACTCTTATATAGTGGATCATATCCCGCTGTTACATCACAAGATAGCATCTTTGAATTAGATAATACTTTGCGATAAACTCCTTCTTTTTCATCTAGTAATAAGCAAATATCTGCAACAGTATTAACAAAGAAATGTGAATCCATTCCTGTAGAACCCATGCTGCCGATTTCTTCTTTATCAGTAAAGATAACACAAGTTGTTTTTCTTGGATTAGTTACTTTTAACATAGCTTCTAAACAAGCATAAGAACAAGACCTATCATCTTGACCATAACCCATTACCATACTGCGGTCAAGTCCTAAATCTCTTGCAGGAAAAGCTGGTACTACTTCTAATTCACTAGAAATGAAGTCTTCTTCTTCAATATCATATTTATCTTTTAGTATTGCTAAAACATTCTTCTTAACTGCTTCTTTTTCTTCACCTTTTAAACTTTTACTTCCTACTAAGACATCTAAGTCTTCACCAGTTACCACTAGAGAAGCAGTCTTTTTCATTTGATCTTTTGCTAGATGAATCAATAAATCAGTGATACCTAAGACAGGGTCAGTTAAATCTTCACCAATATTTATTTTAATCTTAGTACCATTTTTTTTAATAACAACACCATGAAGTGCTAAAGGAATAGTAACCCATTGATATTTTTTAATACCACCATAGTAATGCGTATCAAGATAAGCTAAGTTTTCTTCTTCATATAAAGGATGAAGCTTTAAATCAAGTCTTGGTGAATCAATATGAGCTCCTAAAATATTGATACCATTATTGATATTTTCTTCTCCTATTACAAATAGAGCTACCGATTTACCACGATTACTTAGATAAACTTTATCACCTTTTACTAAAGAAGTAACATCATCTAGATTTTTAAACCCTGCCTCTTCTGCTCTAGCAATGATATAACTAGCACATTCTCTTTCTGTTTTGCAACTAGTAATAAACTCTTTATAAGTATTACCTAGTTTCATTAAATCATTAAGTTCTTTTTCATTATATTTGTCCCAATTATTTTTCATATATCTATCCTCCACTATTAGTATAACAGAATAGTGAAAAAATAATAAAGAAGTTGTTAACATATTTTGACATAATAAGTCTTAACTGGTATTAATCTTTTTTTAAAGACATATTTTGTTTATAGGTGATACCTTTTGAAAAAGTTTTTATTAATACTTAGTCTTTTAACTATTATTTTTCCGTTGTGGGCTGAAGCCAGTGATACTGCTAAAAGTTCTATTGTTACGGATATAGATAGCGGTAGAGTTTTATATGAGAAGAATGCTAATGAAAAAAGATTAATTGCTTCTACTACGAAAATCATGACTGCTCTTCTTGCTCTTGAATCTGGTAAATTAAATGAGATGGTAGAAGCGAAAGATGAGATATTAAAGATGTACGGAACTAGTATTTATCTTAGTTTGCATGAAAAGATGAGATTAGAAGATTTAGTTTATGGACTGTTACTTAGAAGTGGTAATGATGCGGCGGTAGTAATTGCTACTTACTTATCAGGTAGTGAAGAAACTTTTGTTAAAGAGATGAATAAGAAAGCAAAAGAAATTGGAATGCTTAATACTACTTTTCAAAATGCCCATGGTTTAGATGAAGAGACACAAAACTATTCTACAGCACATGATATGGCACTTTTATCTAGTTATGTTTATAAGAATTTTAAAAAATATCGTACTATTACTAAAACTTATAAATATCAGGTACAAACTAAAGAAAAAAGTTACCTTTGGTATAACCGAAATAAACTTTTAAAGTCTTATGAATATTGCACCGGTGGAAAGAATGGTTATACTCCTAGTGCCGGTAAAACTCTAGTAACTACTGCTAGTAAGGATGGATTAAATCTAACTGTTGTAACACTAAAAGATGGTGATGAATATAACACTCATAAAGAATTATATGAGTTAATGTTTAATAAGTATAAGTCTTATAAGTTAATTGATAAAGATAATTTTAATATTGATGATAAGAAGTTAAAAGATAAAGTCTATATTAATAAGAGTTTTATTTATCCACTTACTGAGGAAGAAAAAAATCATATTGAAATAAAAACGAAAGTAGATACTAATATTAAAAAAGGAAATATTGGTTATATGAGTATTAAACTTTATAATAAAGAAATTGGTAACATTAAAATCTATTTAAAAGAAAAAAAGAACCAGAAGAAAAAGCTCTTTGGATTTCTAAATTGTTAGCAAGCTAAATTTATATATTTCTAGAAATATCTGCAATTGATGTAAATTTAAAAGCCTTTAGTCCTATCTCATTAGCAGCAATAACATTTTTTTCTTTATCATCAAAAAATACAGTTTCTTCTTTATTTAAATTATATTTATCAAGTATTAGGTTATAAATGCCATAGTCTGGTTTTAGTAAATGTTCTTGATAGGAATATACTCCCCCACTAAAAATGTCATCTAAATTAATAACACTATTTATATAATTGAAACTGTCTTCTGTTATATTTGTTAATAAAAACAATCTATAACCTTTCTTTTTTAGACTTTTTATGTATTCAAAATTGTTTTTCATTAATGGATATGATTTACTTAAATTATCTTTTTCTAAAATATATTTAATAGTCGTAAATTCTTTATTATCTTTAAAATCATTTATATAATCTTGAACATTTATCTCGCCTAATAAACACTTTTTGAATGTTTTACCATAAGTTATTTTATAGATATAGTCACAATTTTTACCTAATAAATTTCTTCCTCTCAATGTATAGGAGTCATCTTTTGAAAAGTTATTCCAGTGTACTGGAATAACTTTTTTTACATAACAATAGAAATTATGAATTAATTTGATTAAGTCTAATTAGATTAATAGCTGGTCTATCACAAAATCTAAAGTCGTAAACATTAACTCCTACACCACTAGTAATATAAAATTTAGTATTGTTAATTTCATAATAATCATCTTTATATTTCTTAGCCCCTTCTCTAGTTAACAAACTACCAAGCAAGGGAAGTCTTACTTCTCCTAAGTGAGAGTGTCCAGCAAATGCTAAATCGATATTATTATATCTTGCTAAAACATCATCTAAAGAATCAGGTTTATGAGTCATTAAAATAGAATAAATATTATCATTTTTCCCTTCACTACTATAGTAAGCAAGTAAAGTATCTAAGTTTTCTTTATCACTATTAAGTCCCATTAAAAGGATTGCATCATCTTTTTGATAGATTAAATCATAACTATTATCTAATATAGTGAACCCTACATCTTTTAAAATAAGACTTGCTTGTTCTGTATCATTTTCTCCTAAGACTGCATATTTTAAACTGCTAGATGATAACTTCTTTAACTCTTTAATTAATTTCTCTCTTTTTTTAGAATCAATACTTTCACCATTTAACAAATCACCTGTAAAAAGTAATAAATCTGGTTTACTTCTATTTATCAAGTTAACGGTTTCTTTTACCATTTCGATAGAAGAATCATGTAAATCCGAAAATGTCACTATTTTATAACCGTGAAAAGAAGTAGTTATCTTACTACTTTCTACTCTATCTTCTTTTACTAACATTTTAACTGTTCCAACCTTTGTGACATACAAAAAGAAAGAAAAAGAAGCAACTAATATAATAATAATTATGAGAACAATTCTTTTAATAATTTTTATCTGATGTTCTTTTTCTTCATCTTTAATTATTTCTAATTGCTTCTCCTTATTTAGCTCGCTTCTTTTATCCATAATATCATACCCTTTTCTAAATTATATCAAGAAAATCTCTTTTCGTACACTTAATTTTCCTATAATTCTTTTATATGATTTCTTCTTTATTTTCGATTGCTACTCTAACTAGTTTTGAAACGCCTGACTCTTGCATTGTAATTCCATATAGAGTATCAGCATATTCCATCGTTTTCTTTTTATGGGTGATAATTAAAAACTGTGTTTTATTTTTATAATGTTCTAGATACTTACCAAACTGTGTAACATTTGCTTCATCTAAAGCAGCTTCTACTTCATCAAAAATACAGAATGGTACTTTTCTAATATTCAATATTGCAAATAACAAGCTAATAGCTGTTAGTGTTTTTTCACCCCCTGATAATAATTGAATAGTTGAAAGTTTTTTTCCTGGTGGCGAAGCGATTATCTCAATACCAGTTGTTAATAAATCATCAGGGTTAGTTAGTTTTAAGTCAGCACTTCCACCATGAAACATCTTAGAGAAAACTATTTTAAATTCTTCTTTAATTTCTTCAAAAGTCTTTAAAAATTCATCTTTCATTACTTGGTCTAGTTCTTCCATTATTTCTAATAATGTTCCTTCTGCTTTTTCCAAGTCTTCTTTTTGATGAAGTAAAAATTCATATCTTGTCTTTACTCTATCATACTCTTCTATCGCTTGTAAGTTAACCATACCTAAGTCTTTAATAATCATTTTATATTGATTAACTAGCTTTCTTGATTCTTCGACTTCTTCTGTTAACTGATAATCATTTCTAGCCTTTTCATAAGTCATTGTATATTCTTCTGATAAAGTTTGTAAATAACTATTAAGTTTAATATCAATTCTTGATAATTCTATTTCCAAATTTTTCATTGTATCTTGTTTTTTCTTTAGAATTCTACCTTCATAAGTATCTTCATCTTCAAAACTAGCAATGTTACTTTTAAGCGTTTTTAGTTTATTATCAAGAAAGTTCTTCTTTTGCTCTAGTTTTTCTTTATAAGTACTCTTCTTATAAAAAGCTTCAATTAGTTCTCTTTCTTTTTCATCAAAACTATCAGTAGAAGCTTCTAATCTTTTAATTGATTCATTTTTTCTAGTAAGACTTTGTTTTAATTCACTATATCTTTTTTCCTTTTCAGTAATAGTATCTTTAATGCTTTCTAGCTCTTTAGCTAGATTATAGTAAATATCTTCAATTGTAGTAATTTTCTCTTCTGTTTCTTTAATATCTAATAATACTTTACTTCTTGATTTAGTTAGTGCTTGATAAGTTCTCCGGAAAGACTCTATTTCTTGTCTTATCATTACAGAACTTCTTCCTTTATAGAAAGTTCCACCTGTCATAGAACCACCTGAGTTGATAACATCACCATCAAGAGTTACTATTTTATAGCGATTAGCAGTGTATCTTGCTATTTGAATAGCACTATCCATATCTTTGGCTAAGACAACTAAACCAAATTGGTTATAGATTACATCTTTATATTTTTCTTCTGTCTTAATTTTATCTGCTAAAATACCACAATAACCATTAACTTTTTCTAACTGACTTTTTACTTCTACCGGAATATATCGTGGTTTAATGACTGTTAATGGGAAGAAAGTTGCCCTTCCTTTCTTTTTATTTTTTAAGTTTGCAATCGCTTCTTTAGCACAAACCTCATCTTTTACTAAGACAAAGTTTTTACTAGCTGCTATTGCTATATCTAAAGCTTTAGCATAAATATCATCAGTTGTAACAACATTACCAATCGTATCATAGATTCCCTTTAACGATTCTTCTTTTAAGAGATAACGAATAACTTCTGGTAGATTAGAACCTTTTTCTTCTTCGCTTACTAAAAAGTCAATTTTATGCTTATAGCTCAACTGATCTTGATCTATTTTACTATATTCGCTTAAGTAATTTTTCTTAGCTATTTTAGTGGAATCTAATTCTTTATTTTTAGTTGTTACTTCTTCTTCTTTTTCCTTAATTTCTTCTTTTAAGTTTGTAAGGTCTTCTTCTAAGAGTGCTAGTTCTTTTTTATCTTTCGATTGTTCTGTTAAAAGAAGACGTAACTCTTCTTCACTTTCTCCCGCTTCTTTTTTACTACGTTCTAGCTTGAATAGTTCTAAGCTTCCTTCTTGTCTTACAACTTCCTCAGCAGTTTTTATTAATTCATTCTGAACAAAAGTTATTTCTTTTTGTAGTTCATCTTCTTCTTGTTTAAATTTTAAAAGCTTACTATCTCTGACATTTTCTTCTTTTAAGGCTAAAGATATTTCTTCATCTAATTTACGTTTTTCTTCTTGCTTTAGTTTTTCTTCTTCAGTTAAATGATATATGTCATAAGCAAGTAATGCTATTTCTAAAGATTCTAACTTTTTCTTATACTCTAAATATTTTTGAGCTTCTTCACTTTGTCTTTTCAAAGGAGTTACTTGTAGTTCTAACTCAGTTATAATATCTTGTACTCTATCTAAGGCTTCATGAGTGCGGTCTAGTTTTCTTAAAGCCTCCTCTTTTCGTTTTTTGTATTTTAAGATACTAGCAGCTTCTTCAAAGATAAGACGGCGTTCATCTTTACTTTCACTTAGTATCTTTTGTACTTCACCTTGACCAATGATATTGAATGACTCTCTCCCAATACCACTATCCAAAAATAGATTTAAAATATCTTTCAAACGGCATTTTTGATTATTTAAAAAATATTCATTTTCACCACTTCTAAATACACGTCTTTTAATTGATACTTCTGTATAAGGTATTGATAAGTAATGATCATTATTATCAAAAACAAGTTCTACCGAAGCGACATTTTTCATTTTTCTTGAAGCACTTCCGACAAAGATGACGTCACTCATAGCGCCGTCACCTCTCAAAGTTTTAACTGATTGTTCTCCTAAAACCCAACGAACTGCATCAACGATATTACTTTTTCCACTACCATTTGGTCCAACAATACAGGTTGTTTCATCATTTAATACTATATCTATTTTATCAGCAAATGATTTAAAACCATTCGCTACTATTTCCTTTAAATACATATCTTACACCTACATTTTCTATATAGATTTTACCAAATTATAAGGTATTTAACAAGGAATTTAGACTATATAACGGTAAATACTATATTTTTGAAAAATTAATTTTTATTTGGTGTAAAGACTATTTCTTTTTGCTATTATTTAAAGTTACTTAGATTAATTTCATTAATCTTACTACTATCCACCTTATTGGTACTAGCAGTAAAAAACTAAAACAAAGACACTCTTCATTAAAGTAGAGTGTCAACAACAAACTTTGAAGGAGACATTCACTACCAAATAAATGTTCCTCTTTTTTATTTTATGCAAATTCATTTGCTACATACATATTAGCACAATACTCATCACATAACAAGTAATTTTACTACGGAAAAAGTTTAAATATTTAAAAGTATTATCTATTTAATTGGTTAATTACTATATCTATGTTATTGTCATTAACAGGAATATTTATAACTGAGTGTCAACCTCCTGTCACAAAAAAATAGCAAGGAGGTAGATAAAACGAAAACTAAAACTTTTATTTTAAAGTTACTTAGACTAATTTCACTAATCATATTACTATCTACTTTATTAGTATTATCAATAATAGATAATAAAAAGGCACTCTTCATTAAAGTAGAGTGTCAACAAGACATTATGAGGTGACATTCACTTCCAAATAAATGTTCCTCTTTTTTATTTTATGCAAATTCAGTTGCTACATACATATTAGCACAATGCTAATTTATTAACAAGTAATTTTACTACGATAAATACTATAACTTTTTTCTTTATTATTCTAAAATATATTATGAAAGAAAGTAATATCACATTTTTCCAACAATTTCAATGCTGTATTTTCACAAAATTCCAGCACTTTCAGGCACTGATTTTCACATTTTTCCATTATATCACTATTTTCTGGCATACTTATATATAATTAAAAGACACTCTTCATAAAATAGAGTGCCAAATAAAATTTAACTAGTTATTTTTAAATTCGAAATAGAAGTCTAGTATTCTGACCATATCACCATCTTGAGCGCCCATTTCTTCTAGCTTCTCATCGATTCCCATTCTTCTTAATTTCTTAGCAAAGCGTAACATTCCTTCCTCAGTACTAAATTTAGTCATTTTGAATAGTTTTTCTACTTCTTCACCTTTTATAACGAAACAGTCATCTTCTTTTTCAATGGTGAATGGTTCTTCCTCTTTAAATTTATATAAAACATAATCTTCATAATCATCATTTTCATATAAATCAACTTCTCTATTTTTAGACACTACCTCTTCTAAGTAATCAACCACTTCTTGAAGACCTGTTTTCTCAAAAGCTGATATTGCAAAGATTTTCTTATCTTTAATATTTTCTTTTAAGATATTTAATTTTTCTTCACTACCTGCTACATCCATTTTATTTGCTACAACAACCATGTCTTTCGCCATTAACTTTTCATTAAATGCTTTTAATTCATTATTGATTAATTTATAGTCATTAAGTGGATCTTCGCGAGACATATCTAAAACGTGAAGTAAAACTTTAGTTCTTTCAATATGTTTTAAAAATCTATCACCTAAGCCATCACCTTTGCTAGCTCCTTCAATTAGTCCCGGTAAATCTGCCATAACAAAAGTATCACCATTAGTTGCTCTTACCACTCCTAGGTGAGGATGAAGAGTTGTAAATGGATAATCAGCTATTTTAGGTTTTGCTTTTGAAACACTAGAAATGATAGTACTCTTTCCAACACTTGGAAAACCAACCAAACCAACATCAGCTAGAAGTTTTAATTCTACTTTTATCTCACGTTCTTCACCTGGTTCACCATTTTCGGAAAAATTAGGAGCAGTATTTGCCTGTGTCTTAAAGGCAGTGTTACCACGACCACCTCTTCCACCATGTGCTACAACAAAAGAAGAATCTTTTCCTTTTAAGTCTGCTAAAACAAGACCAGTATCCATATCAGTTATTACAGTTCCTTGAGGTACTTTAACAACAACTGGTTCCCTACTCTTACCATGTTGATTTTTACCTTTACCGTTTTCTCCCTTTTCTCCTTTAATTAACTTTTGATAACGTAAATCAAGTAAAGTGTGAAGTCCTTCATCTACTTTAAAGACGATATCGGCACCGTGTCCTCCATTACCACCATAAGGTCCACCATAAGCGATATATTTTTCTCTTCGAAAAGCAGTACAACCATCTCCACCGTTTCCTGCTATTACTTTTAATACTACTTCATCTACAAACATAGCTAATCACCTTTCTTTCTCTAAAAGAAAAAAAGCAGCTGTATTACTCAGCAACTGGGTAAACAGATACTTGCTTTTTATCTCTACCTACACGTTCAAACTTAACAATACCATCAACAGTAGTATAGATAGTATCATCATTACCACGTCTAGCGTTAACTCCTGGATAAATCTTTGTTCCTCTTTGACGATATAGAATACTTCCTGCTGTTACGAATTCTCCATCAGCAGCTTTTGCTCCTAAACGTCTTCCGATTGAATCACGTCCATTTGAAGTTGAACTTTGTCCTTTTTTATGTGCAAAGAATTGAATGTTTAACTTTAATAATTCCACGTTTGTCTCCTCCTTACTTTATCTCAATATTATCTTTATAATTTTCTTCTAATTCCTTTAGTAAAGAAATCATATTGCAAATTAAGGTTTCTGTTATTTTGTCTTGTTTACAAACATTTATTGTTAATCCTTTTTTAGTCACTTGATATGTCAAAGCTTCTTTATCTATTAATAAGATACCATTAATTGTAGTAGTAACAATTGAACTTGTGGCACTACAAACGATGTCTTTACCATAATCATCATACATAGCGTGACCTAATATTGCAATTTTTTTATAAAATCCATTTTCTTTTTCTGTTTTAACACTAATCATAATTAACCATTAATTTTAGTAATTTTGATTTTTGTATAAGGTTGACGATGTCCTTGAGTTTTACGATTACTTCTAGACTTGTTCTTATACTTAAAGATACGGATTTTCTTACTTTTTCCTTGTTTTAAAACAGTACCTTTAACAGTAGCACCATCAAGATAAGGAGTTCCAATTTTTCCATCGATCATTAATACTTCATCGAAAGTAACTTCTGTTCCATCTTCTACATTTAATTTTTCAACGAAGATTTCGTCTCCTTCACTAACACGATATTGTTTTCCACCGGTTTTAATAACTGCGTACATTTTTTTATACCTCCTTTATTTAACTTAAGACTCGCTCTTAAGGTACAGATAAAATTCTGTTTCTACCTTTTCAATGCGGTTTGAGAAAGAGGTTTCCTCTCGCTACAAACAAGACTATTTTACCATACGAGTCTTTAATAGTCAAACAATTTTTGTGATAAATTGGTGTATTTATTCACCACTAGATAATAAGTCTCTAATATCATTTTCAGATAAAGCTGATAAACTTTCACTATCATTTTTACCTTCAATTAAATTTTCACTTAATATCTTTTTCTTTTCTTGTAGTTCTACAATTCTCTCTTCAATAGTTCCTTTAGTAATTAACTTTATAACGGAAACCGTTTTAGTTTGCCCTATTCTATGAGCTCTATCAGTTGCTTGATTTTCCACTTGGGGATTCCACCAGATATCTAAGTGAATAACTGTATCGGCTCCTGTCAAGTTAAGTCCTGTTCCTCCAGATTTTAAAGTTATCAAGAAACAATTAGTATCATCATTATTAAAGCTTTCTACCATTGCCATTCTATCTTTACTCTTTACAGAACCATCAATCATATAATTAGAAATATTATTTTCTATAAACATCTCTCTTACATTATCTAATACTCTTTTAAAACTACTAAAGATTAGAATTTTATGACCATTTTCGATATTTTCTTTAACTACTCTTAATAACTCTTCAATCTTAACCCTGTCACCAGTATAATTTTCATACATTACTGTTGGGTCAATACAGATTTGTCTTAAACGCATAAGTAATTGTAAAATCTTCATTCTTGATTTTTGGAAACCACCAGTTCTAATCATTTCATCCATTTCTTCTCTAGTATCTTTTAAGGCTTTCATATATAGCATTTTTTGTTTTTCTGGTAAATCTATATAGATATTATTTTCAATCTTTGCAGGAAGTGATTTTACTACATCACTTTTCTTTCTTCTTAAAATAAATGGTTTAATTTGATTACTTAAATTATTTAATACTCTTAGGCCTTCCTCATCGACATCTTTGATATTATATTTTTCTCTAAATTTAACAACACTATTTAGATAACCTGGCATAATAAAATCAAAGATGCTCCATAATTCCGTAACGTTATTTTCTACTGGGGTTCCAGTAAGGGCTATTTTACACTTAGCTTTTATCTTTTTTATTTCCTTAGTCATGGTAGCTTGATGATTTTTTATATTTTGGGCTTCATCAACAACACATAGTTCAAAGTTCATATCTTCATATTCATCTTTATCATTTCTAATTAATCCATAACTAGTAATGAAGATATTATACTCATCTTTTTTAGTAAAAACTTCTTTTCTTTTAGCAACTGTATCAGCTACTGTAACATATTTTAAGTTAGGAGCAAATTTTTGAAACTCTCTTTCCCAGTTATAAACAAGCGAAGTTGGTACTACAATTATAATTTTTGCATCTTGCTTTTCTTTTAATATTTGTTTGATAAAGATGATAGTTTGTAAACTCTTACCTAATCCCATCTCATCTGCCAAGATACCACCAAGGTCACATTTATAAATAGTATTTAACCATCTAACTCCTTCTTTTTGATAATCTCTTAATATCTTTTCATCAGCTTCATCAAAGTTCACTTCCAAGTCTTTATACTTTTTAAAGTTAGCAATAAACTCATCAAATAAGTTATTAGTTTCAATATTTTTATATTTACTATTTTTTAAACTATCAATATAAATAGCTCGATATTTAGGAATAGCTACTTCACCGTTTATAATATCATCTTTCGATAAATCAAGGTCTGTTATTAAGTCGTTAAGTTGGGCTAACTCTTCATTATTTTCAAGAGAAACAATATCATTATTTTTTAATTTATAATATCTTTTCTTCTGTTTAAGGGCCACAAATAGATTATTTAAATCTTCTTGATTAATACCATCGGCACTAAACTTATAAGACATTATCCCTTCTTTTCCGATACTAAAGTTATTGCTAGTAGAAACTCCTTTAAGTATTTTGGTATTATCTATTTTCTTACTAGTAAATACTTGGTACTTTTCACTTAGTTTTGCTAGTTCTTCATCTAAAAAAGCATACATTTCGTCTTGATCAGTCATAATAAAACTATTATCTTCTTCAGTAAAATTATAACTTAAAATATCTGCTACTACTTCTTGTTCATAATCATTATCTCTTAAGAAGTCTGTTTTATCAAAATAGTTTATTTCTCTATCTTTATAAGCTAAAACTATATCACATTTTAACTTGGAATAAGAAATATCAAAGTATAGTTTTACATCCGGTCTAGTTGGTAAAGCTACTTCTGTTACTTCTTCACTTATAACAATATTATTTTTTACTCTATTAAATAACCCATTACTAAACTGATTGATACTTGCTTTACTAAAAGTTAAACCTCTTAATTTACTAGTAGTTAGTTTTCTTATATAATCACTTTCTTCTTTGGCTAGTATATATAAGTTATGATTATAGTAAACATATTTAAACTCATTATCTAGAAAGTCATAGTTAGCAAAGTCTTCAATTTCCAAAGTAAAATTATCTGCTTTTTTATTAAGAGTGTAACTGGTAGGAAGGCCCTTATAAACATTATATACTACTCCACTATCAGTGATAGAAAACTCTTTTCCTTTTAACATATCTAAAACATTAGCAAACTCTCTTTTAGTAAGAGCAAAAGCATAACCACTCGCTGTATAGTAATTACCATTTTCACTTATCTCTGCTAGATAATCTAATAGTTCACTATCTTCTTTAGAAAAGTAATGCATATTAGCATTATAAGTCAAAGCTTTTCCAAAATAATATTCATCCTTATTCTTATAAGCGTAGATAAAGTTTCTAAACTTGGATGGTACTGATAATGTATATTTTTTCTTATCACCAATTCGTAACTTAACATTAACATAGCGATAGACAAAGGCAAACTCTAACTCCACTTCTAGTTTTTGTTTAATATTAGTTTTATTATCAGATTGATAATCAGCTAGTATTTTCTTTGATAATTCAAGTTCATCGATTATTTCAAAACTAGCTAAATCATCACCATCATTCATCAAAACTGCAGCTACATGTTTACAAGTTTTTGCTCGGTCAAATTGTGGACAATCACAAGAATAACCAAGAACATCTTCGCCATTATTTTTAATCTTAACCGTATAATATCTTCGTGATGACTCTGACTTCACAGAATAAGTATGAATGAAACTACTAGCTAATTTAGTACAACCAATCTTTTCGATATAACCAGGGTCATACCATCTTCCTTTAATGAAAGAATCTCGCCCCACTAAACTTAATATACTAGTATAATCCATAAGAAAACCCCTCCCTTACAAATAGTAGATATATGATAACATTTTTTAATTATTTAATAAAGATATTTTTATGCATATTTACTATTATTTACATCTTATTTTAAGTGATTTATCAGAAAGTTTAACACATCACTTTCATCTCTTTTGATTTCTTTCTTTTCACTATTAGTAATATCAGTAAAATACTTATTATTTCTCTTATCGATAGAAATACTATCAAGAGGATAATCTTTATGAACCTTGTCAGATTTCTTACTAACTAGATAAAAATCATCTAGGCACCAAGAATAAGTAGATTCTTTCCCATTATTAATGGTAGCTATGCCATAAACCCAGCGACAATTTAACTTATCATCTTTAGAATAAGTCTTAACTAAATTAGTATAATAATCAAGCATTTCTGAATCATCTAGTCTCTTACCATTAATTCTTCTTACACAAGTACCTGGTTGTAACTCATCTGGTATTCCATCTATATACAAGTTATCATCCATAGCAAAAACCGGCATATCAACTACTTCGGCATAACTCCTTGCTTTGATAATGGCATTTTCGACACCATCCTTACCAGTTTCTTCTACTTCTATTTTTTTATCTATATCATTAAGAGTAAGTATTTCAATACCATTTTCTAAAAGTCCTTTCTGAAATCTCTTTTTTTTACTCTCATTTCCAGTTGCAAATAATACTTTCTTCATCAATTATTCCTCCTTCATCAATTAACAACATCTATTATATCATAGAATATTTGTTCGTCAATAATATTTAAAAAAAAGAAAACAATTAAGTTTTCTAGTTAATCTCTATCATTACCACCAATAAGTTGTAAAAGATAGATAAAAATATTAATAAAATCTAAGTATAATTGAAATGCTCCAAAAATGGCACCTTTATCTTCACCTAAACTATCAAAAAGAACTGGTAGTTTTTTAGTGTCATAGGCAACATAACCAATAAATGCAATCATTCCAAGAATACAAAGAACTAAATCTGCTGTACTACTTCCAACAAAGATATTAATGATACTTGCAATAATTATTCCTATCAACATCATAAGTAGAATATTACCTAGTTTGTCCAAAGACATTTTAGTAACTGTTCCAAATAAAGCAAATAAACCAAATACAATTGCCGTTACTAAAAAGACTAATATTAAACTCTTAAGTTCAAAGGCTATAAATAGTGTTGAAAATGTAATTCCTGTAATAAATGAATATAACAAGTAACAAAATATCGCCGTCTGCTTACTCATTTTGTGAATTCTAGCTGAGAAAAAGAAAGCAACTCCTAATTCTATTAGGATAATAATTATATAACTTGCTCCACTCATTAGATTAATGATAGCATTTTCATAATTTGATAGTACCATACCAGTTGCAAAAGTAAGTAATAGACCAGCAAATAACCAACCATATACTTTTGAATACAACTTCTCCATTTTATCCTCCTTCCCTTTTAGTATAGCATATTTGATTAGTCTTTACCAATATGCTTATTTTGTTTGTGACTTACAAATTAAAATGTCCGCTTTTTTCTCTCTCTTTTCTAAGTTAAAATGTCCTAAAATACATCTTCAAAAAGGAGGATATATTAAAAATGGCTAAATTAACTGATAAAGAATTGACTCAAAAAGAAGAAGCTTCCATATTAGAAATAGCAGATAAACAAATTCACAGACTTATTACATTATTACAAAATATAAAGAGTACGAAGATAGTGCTTTTATTTATCAAAATAGTGATAAATTAAGTCACAATAAAAAAATCTCAAATGAGCTAGCAGATGAGATTAGTGATAGTTATATGAGTGAGTTTTCCGATTACAATTTCACTCATTATCATGAAGAACAAGGTTATAAATATGGAATTTTTTTTCAAAGCATGATAAACATATTTATAACTAATGATATAATTTCACCATATGCCCAACATAAAACAGTTAGATTATATAACGAAAGTATGAAAAAAGCAATTAGAGAAAACACAATTACAGAACCTCAAGAAAAATTATTTGAACAAATAAAACAAGAGAAATTTGAAAATCATATAAGAAAATCAAACTTACATTATTCATTTGGAGAAGAAATACAAATGCTGCTACTTTTTGGATTTGGTTTGGTAATGATAAAAGCACTACATCTAGCAGTAGATAAAGTAATAGGTAAAGTATTAGCAGATTATTTTGATTATGAAGAAACAACCAAAGCGTACTTAACTGTATTCATGAATCTGGCTATGAATTTTGGAATTTCAAAAAGAATTAAAACAGATAAAAGGAACTCATTTTCAATAAATAATATCAAAAATTTTAAAACAAAGCTTGATGTAACACAATTTGGTAGAATCTGTGAAGACTTAGAAATAGAATTAAAATGTAATAGTAATTATTTATTTAAACCTAATACTGAAAGAGAAAATGGAACTTTTAAAAGAAGACTAAAGGCTGAACTAAGACATGAAGGTGTTATTAACATTGATAAATGGCTTTACAAATAAAAATAGTCCATGGCGAAAATTTAAAATTAAGTAAGTAAAACTCTTTGGGTTTAACGCTTTATGATACCGAAAAAGAAAAAGAAGTATTAACCATTATGGCTTTTACTTTCTTTTTTCGTTTATTATGTTTAATTGCTCAGGTCACTCCCCAGTGTTGACTTATCCCTTATCATATGTTTTTATCTAGAAATATCAATAGGACATTTTAACTTATTAATCACAAAGTTCTCCATTATTCAAAAATTATATTTTCACTTCAATTTATAAATATTACTTGATTATCAGTTAATAGTATATCATTCTCAATAGTAATAATTCCGTTCTTTCAATGAATACCTAAATTGTTTTTAATTAAGCAAAGTCTATTTTGATAATTTTAACTTGTTGCTATACTTCCAGCACTAACGCCAATATGAATTCAACTATTTTCAATATACCTATCAAGAAGTGGTTTAAAATTTATTTCACTAATTCTATCTACTAAATATTTTGTATTGTCACCACAAACATATATTGAATTATATTTACTTATTTCATCTTAAATTAATAACTTATGCATATCATAAATAGTTATATTTTCATCTGGAATATTGCAACTTCTTAAGTCAGCTAAACATTTTGATAAAATCTAACTACACCTGGATTATTTGCTGTTGTTATATTAATAAATATGATTTTTGCCTTTAATACATTACAATTTAATAATTCCAGAAATTTATTTTTGATGTTATCATCCAAATCATGTACTTGTTAAAAGTATCTTTTTATCTTTCTACACTCTTTCTTTTATCCACTATTTAATTTTAAAGAAAGATAAAACCTTTTTTCGCCTTGTTTTTCATAGTTATAGTCTTACTATTATTCATTAATAAAATCGTATTTGTGTTATTTTTTTGTTTAACAATATGTTCATTATTAAATCTGAGATAATAAAACATATCCATACTCCATATATCCCACATATTTTACTTAGTAAATATGCTAAAATTAATTTTAATCCTCCACTTATACACAAACTTAATTTTGAAATATATTTAAATTCTTTCATTGCTCGTAATATACTAGAATAATAATGATAGAAGCCACTTAAAATACAATCTAATATAACAAATAATAATAACTTATAACCTATTATTAGGCTTTCTTTTTCAACTAAAAAATATGGTAAAGAAATCAACATAGCAATTCCAATAATTACAGTAGTTATATATACTATTTTTTTGTTTAAACTATTTATAATTTTAGTCGTATTGTTAATTTTTTCATTATTATTGCTTCCAATTGCTGTTGCAATCATGGTTTGTGTACCTATACCTGTCCCATGTAAGAAATTGTTTATTAAATCTAAAAATTGCATTACAATTATATGCGCAGCATATTGAAGTGCACCAATTCTTGACATAATAATATTTAAAAGAAAATTACTTCCCCTTTTAAAAATTCTTTCATAAATATTATATTGTATTAGGCTGAATTCTTCTTTTGCTATACTTTTAACAAACTTTATTTTTACTAATTTTTTAGAGTAATAAACTAATACTACCATATTTATTATTTCTACTAATATAGTTGATAACGCTACACCTGTAATTCCAAATCCAAGTTTAATAAAAGTAAAATCTAGAACAGCATTAAGAAAAAAACAAAGCATTCTAATATTAAGCATTCTTTTGCTTTTACCTAATGTTCGTTGATAACCACTTAATATTGTTAGAATTGTATTAGGGATAACACCTATTAATCTTATATATAGATATACTAACCCAATGTCATTAACCAAAAACATCCTTGGAATAAATTTACTTATACTTAATGTTAAAATTATGCAAATTAAGCTACAAATTATAGCAATTATCAATGCAGTTCCTACAGTAATTTTTGCTTGTGCCTTATTATTTCTTCCTAACAATCTAGCTACTATAACGTTATTAGAAACATTTATTGATTGTAATACTAAGTACATAAAATCTATAACTGTTCCCATTGCTCCAACGGACGCTATTATCTCAGAACCAAACCGCGATATCATAAATGTATCAGTCATAGTAATTAAAACGCCAACAATACATTCAAATCCAGATGGAAGTGCTAAATCTAAATACTTTTTTTCATACATTATTTCACCTCAAGCATTGTAAAATCTTTTTCTACTAAATCATACTATATTTAGGTATTTTTTTCCATACTTCTTTGAAAATATGGGACTTACAAATTAAAATATCCTAAAATACATCTTTCAAAAGGAGGATGCATTTAAATTAACCGATAAAGAACGATAGGCGAGAAAACACTTATAATAAAAAACAATTAAATCTTATTATTTCTATTAGAGATGAAAAAAACAATCAATAATGCTTCATCAATCAAATATTACAATAAATATTATTTGCCATTGAGTGAAGATACTGGTGAAGTTGTATCTTTCAAAAGTGGAACTAAATGTACCATAGTAAATTCTTATGATAACAAGTTATTTGGAATTATAAATGAACAAGTATATATTCTTAATTTAGTATAGTAATACAGCGACATTAATATTAAAGCATCGAAAAATTGCTTTTCAAATAAAAATAGTCCATGGCAAAAATTTAAGACTCTTTGGGTTTAACGCTTTATAATGCCGAAAGAGAAAATAAAAAGAAGTATTAACCATTATGGCTTTTACTTTCTTTTTTCATTTATCATTTTTAATTGCTCAGGTCACTCCCCAGTGTTTCCTTATTCCCTTAAGCAATAATTATATTATGTTTTTATCTAGAAATATCAATAGGACATTTTAACTTATTAATCACAATCTTTACCAATATGCTTATTTTGTTTTATTAAGAATTAGAATAAACTTATCGCCATATTTTCTTTCTTTATATATTGTGTAATATTCACTATAAACAAATTTGTCTTTACTACTACTTTCTAAAATAACCAAACCATCAGTATTTAACAAATCATTCTTTTCTATTAGAATAAGGGCTTCTTTAATATAATCTGTTTTATATGGCGGATCTATAAAGATTAAATCATACTTATTAGTTGTTTCCCTCAAGAATTTACGAAAATCAGTTAAATAGACATTATCTAAATTTTCTCCTAAGTTAGTTAAGTTATTCTTGATAGTTTTAATGGCTATTTTATTTTCATCAATGAAGGTACAACTCTTTGCTCCTTCACTTAACGCTTCTAAACCTAAATTACCACTACCTGAAAAAAGGTCAAGACAGTTACTATCTTTAATATAGTTTTGAATCATTGCAAATAAAGATTCTTTCACCCTATCCATAGTAGGTCTTGTCCCTTCTATATCATAACCAATAATATTTCTTCCTTTATATTTACCACTAATTATTTTCATCTTTAATCTCTCCTAAGTATTTATTACAAGATAATATCAAAAAGTTAAGTCGATTTTCTAGCATTTTATATTGCTTGTATTTCTCATCATTGTATATTTTTTTTCTAATCGTTTCATTATAAGTATTATGATACTCATCTATCTTAGCAATTAGTTCTTTATCTTCATAAATACTAGCAAGACTTTTCTTAATCTCAGACTTTATTTCTGAATTATTTATCATATCGACTAGTTCATAATAAGTTTCAATCATCTATTAATCACTTCCGTCACTATTATAACAAATACTCGATTAAGAGAAAACTATCTTTTCATTTTTAAATCATTACGATAACAGAAACTACCACTATCAGCACTTTTTAGAAAGCCATTATAACTTGCTAATGTTTGTTCTAACTTTTCTGGTTTATGTTTTCGAACGTATTTTACTCTTTTCTTTATTTTTCGTTTAGTCTTACCATTTATTAACATTAATAATCTTTTGTTTTTTAAGACAAAACGATAGCCTAAGAAACAAAATCCATGATGAATTTCTACTATCTGTGTCTTTTTATTAAGTTTTAATTTTACTTCATCTAATTTCTTTTCTATTTCTTTTAAACAATACTTAAGATATTCCCTATCTTCATGAAATAAAATAAAATCATCCATATATCTAACATAACATTTTATTCTTAATTTTTCTTTAATAAAATGATCTAAGTCATTTAAATAATAAACAGCTAATATCTGACTAGTCATATTACCAATTGGTAAGCCTTTACCTTTCTGATAAAAAGGTATTGATTCAAGAGACTTAATGTGACTTTCATAATCTCTAATACCTAGTTTTTTAACTCGTTCAATCTCACTTTTAACTGACCTTTGAATTTCTTCATTAACATAACTATAATTAGTACTAAGAATTATCTCTTTTATCATATTAAATATACGTTCATCTTTAATAAGTTTAGTTAACTTATTAATAAGTATTTCTTGATCTATTGAATAAAAATATTTAGATATATCACATTTAATAACATATATTTTCTCATGATTTTCTTTCATCTTATTAATATACTTTTTCACATAATATATTCCTTTACTTGAACCCATAAGTGGTCTTGTTGCAACGTTCATTGGCAGTAAAAGTGGATCAATTAAAGGAAAGAGAAAATAAGTGCTGACTAAGTGATTAACTATTTTGTCTGGCATTGTTTCACTCATAATTAAACGATATTTTGGTTCTTTGATTATAAAAATATGATATTTTTGATGATGATAAGCTTCATCTTTTAAAGTATTGTAAATTGACATAATATTGCAAGAAAAAAATAGTTCAAATATGAGAATCTTATCTTTATGTTTAGTGTTCTTTCGAACAGTATTGTAAACATTGGTAAGATTTTCTATTGTAACTACTTCTTCATAACTAAGTGCTTTGTTTTTCACTCCTGATCACCCCATAAGAAATTTTTCTGATTTCAATTAAAAAATTACTAACTGACTCGTACTTCTTATGGCTAATAATTTTTTTCTTATAACTAACTCGCATATAATAATCGAGCATAGAAATTTGAATGACTAACGCTTTTAAATATTTAAGTTTAATTCTATTAGTATCCTCGATTCGGTAAGAAAAAATATTTTCAATTATCAAATACATAGTTTTTTCAATATTTTGTTTTAGTATTACTTCATTCTTAGGATAGTTGATTAATTGTTTATTTATATAATCAATCGTCTTCTCACTATTGGATAGAAGTCTAAAACCATCATTAGAGTCCATCTACAAACTCCTTTATCTTATTATAATTTTCAGAACTATTAGAGATTAGTATTTTTATTCGCTCTATTAATAATTCATTGGAACATTTGCTGTAATAACTTTTTTGAGCAATAGTTGATATATCTTTATAAAGATTATCATCACTCATATAACTAGTTACTTCTTCACCTTCTAAGATGTAAAAAGAAATATTCTTATCACGTAAGTTAGTTGTTACTTTAGCAAGAGCTGTTACTGGAAATCCTAATTTTTCATTATTAATTTGGTATGAAAAAAGGTAATTCATCGTTATAGCGTCAAGGCCAAAAGTAACATAAAAACTACCGACTTTTAGAAGTAATATTTCTTCTTGATGTTGATTTTTCAACTCTTCATACTTTTCTTTTACTTTCATTTTACTCCTATAATAGTTATGCCAAAGATTAATCTTGTTTCCAATCATTTGATTATGAGCTTTCCTCATTACTTCCTCCAGCTATTAACCTTAGTCAATAGCACGCGGTTTGATTAGCAATAATTTACTAATTTGTAGTAGGAATCTGGACGGGCCCCGATGGAATTAGCGACGTTATTCCAATGATTCAGACTGCCTGAAGGATTCACGTTCCAAACGTTCGCATTAGAGTTGTTAGACTCGAAGTTAGACGGAGACAGCGAAGTCCTAATTTCTGAATGCAACCAATACCTAATTAGGTCCGTTAGTAGATTAACCTTACTTATTATATTTTTTCAATGTATCAATATTTCCTCAAATAATTAATATTAGCTAAGAAAAGTATACATTATGTTTTCTGGCATAAAGTTTTTAACTTTATATTAATTTCTGGGCAAAATGAAGAGTCATTTTGCCCGGTAAACTAACTTATTGAAACAACATATGGATTTAAGG
>UMBX01025062.1_pt1 | contig 23732 bp, 18 predicted proteins | sample 1964081 | NCBI WGS metagenome assembly UMBX01 (sample SAMEA4835952, study PRJEB28245) | human gut metagenome | biome: gut microbiome; material: fecal sample | place: Denmark | collected 2008
TCATGGTTACGTTTACAAAAAACGCAGCTGATGAAATGATGACAAGATTTAAACAAAAATATCCTAATGATGGAGAAGTATGTTTTGCCACAATTCATTCTATTTGTTTTGGAATTTTACGAACAGAATTTAATGGATTATCTGGAAACAGCATCATGAAAGAATGGGAACAGAAAAAGTATTTTAAAACAGCCTTAAAGGATGCTGTAGACAAGGCTTATTTGGATGAAGCAGCAACGTCTCTTATTTCTCAGATTTCATATGCTAGAAATGCTGGATTGGATCCTTATAAGGAATATCCAGACAAAATCGTATTATGTGACACCGATGTGAAGTTTGCTCCTCTTTATAAAGGATATGAAAACTTAAAGCACTCAGAAAACAAAATTGATTTTGATGATATGCTCATTTTAACACTGCAGCTATTTAAGCAGAATCCGGTCGCTTTGTATCGATATCAGTCATTATATGATTATATCATTATTGATGAATTTCAGGATACAAACAAAATTCAAGCTAATATTTTTTATCAGCTATCAGCATTACATGGAAATATGTGCGTGGTAGGCGATGATGATCAGTCTATTTATGGTTTTCGCTCTGCAGATTCCAGCATCATGCTGAATTTCAAAAAGAAATTCAAAGATGCTCAGAAATTTACATTATCAACAAATTATCGTAGTGGAAAAAAGATTGTAGAGTATGCTGGAAAAGTCATCAATAACAATAAGACTCGTTTCAAAAAGAAATTTGAAGCTGGACGAGAAGAACCCGGAGAATTAAAGATGGGTATTTATTCAGATGAGTTAGAAGAAAACCTTGCGATTATTCATTGGATCAAAGATTTACATGATAAAAAGGAAGTCCCTTATTGTAATATCGCAATGCTGTATCGTCGGAATGTAGAAGCAACAACTATTTTGCCATTGCTGAAAAAGGCAGACATTCCTATCAGCATTAAAGAGAATCCTGGAAACATTCATAATCACTTTGTTTTTGAAGCAATCAATGCATATTACCAGTTATCTCAAGCATACGATCCTGAAGAAGACCGAATTTCGGATGGTGCAAAAGTATACCTTGCAAAGATTTTGAATTGCCCATCAAGATATATCAAAACTGAATTTTTCAAAGATTGTGATCTTAGTCCTAAATCTATTAAAAAATGTATAAATGCTTACTTTGAAACTACACCTTATAATGTCAGAAGATACCGAGATATGCTCAATAATCTCGATGAGTTAAAAGAAACATTGTCTAGAATTAGAAGAATGAGTCCTAAAATGTTTCTCAAGACAATCGTAAATGTGGATTTTGAAGAATGGGTAAAGCAATCAGCAGAATATCGCGGATTAAGCTATGAAATGGCAAAAGCAGTTTTGCACGATATTATTTCCGAAGGAAATTCTTTTGATACTATGGAAGAATGGATTGATTATATCGGAGATTTTCAGGAATTTTTGGATGATTGTGCCAATAATCCTGACGGTGTACGTCTTTCTACATTCCATGGCGCAAAAGGCTTGGAATGGGATTATGTGTGGATCCGTAATGTTACGTACAAAAATGTACCATTTCAAAGATCGTTGAACGAAAACGGAGATGCAGGATTAGAAGAAGAGCGACGTATGTTTTATGTTGCTTTTACTAGAGCAAAAAAAGAAGTGGAAGTTTCTTGCATACGTATGCCGGGAATGTTCTTAGGTGAACTCATTGATAAAAAGAAAATCATGTTGATCGATGATAATCAGCAAATACCTTTTTCAGAAATCGAAAAATATGGGATTAGTAGTAACGTAAGTTAAGAGGCTATAAGGCCTCTTTTCTTTGTCTATGTTTTTTCTGTCATACTAAAGATATCAAAGATAAATGGAGGCCTCATATGTTAAAGAAATTTTTTGAATTTATTGAAAGAAATGTCGAAGGATTTAATTTTGATCCTCGCAAACACAGTACAATAACTGTTTATAAAAATGGACAGTATTGCACTTATGTTCTTGATAAAAGAACGCATCAGGTATTAGCATAAAGTAAAGAAACCATGGCGTGTGCCATGGCTTTTCTTTTATATCACATTATCTGACATATTAAATATATCAAGAAAAGATAAAAGGAGGAAAATATATGAGATTTACTATGAGTCAGCTGCAAGGTATGAATCGTTGTTTATTCCGTAGACAGCACAGACTTGCAACTATAAAAGAACCTAATACAAATATTATACGCAGAGAAGTAATCAAAAAGTGCATCTATGGATACCAGAATAGAGAAATGAACTGGCAGCAGGTAGTAGACACTGTGTTTGCAGAAGCATATACAGATGATGATAAGTTAGCTGGAAAAACACGCGAAATTTTGTGTGATGATCTTGCAAATAAGTACATCAAAAGATATGTTTCCAGTGACAATCGAGTACCTCAGATGACACCGGAATCTACTATGAATATTTTTGGATTGGAAGTAACAGTAGATCCCGATATGTTTTTTTATAATGGTAGAACTCTTGAAATTGTAAAATTTTTTCTTAAAAAGCCGGACATTACCATTAATGGAAGAAAATTGGACGGGTCCGCAAGCGGATGCTTATCATTGTATGCTATGTTGTATTATGGTAAGCAATTATTGGCTTACATTGATCCTAATAGAAAAAATTTGGTTGAGGTTAAAGCATCTTTCTACTTTCTGAAAAAAAGTAATGATAATTTCGAAAAAGGCATTTTTGATCTCGATTTCTTTGATAAGAATGGAGAAAATGTCGTGAGTATCAGTGATTCGGAAAAATTTCCGACAAATATTGATCAGCACTATTTTACTTTGTACAAGGATTTTGAGGCAGGAAGTCAGATTATATGCAACCCGGAGACTTGCAGAAATTGCCAAATGAAGGCAATTTGCAAATATGAAAAAAGTCCGGATGCCATTATTGAGACAAAAGCAAAAGTTCCGGCAAATGTCATGAACCTCACAAAAAGTCAAAAAGAAGCTATTTCTTTTGAAAGTGGGGTAGCCCGTATTAATGCTGTAGCGGGAGCCGGAAAAACTATGGTCCTTGGAATGAGGGTAGCAGAACTTCTTAGAAAAGGATATAAGCCGGAAGAAATTTGCGTACTGTCATTTACGAATGCTGCAGCAGAAGAAATGACTACAAGAATTAATGATTATGTGAATTCTTTGATGCCAAATTCAGGTCTGGATATGAGTAAGTTGATTTCCACAACTTTTAATGGTCTTGGAAATGACATTATTTCAAAATGCTACGGATATCTTGGATTCAATAGTACACCGATGCTGATTGAGGAAGGAGAAAGAATGAGATTAATTGAGGAATTAGTTTCCTCAGAAGAGATTCCTGGACTCAATTACAGGGCTTTAAAGAGTAACGAAGCATACTTAAAAGGCGGACTGGTTATAGCAAAAAAGATTTTTGATATTTTCAAAAATAACCGAATACAAGGAATTACGGACGAGATAACAGAATTTGTATTAAATAAACTGGATGTGGATAAAAAGAATATTACCAGACAGACACTTGAGAAGTTGTTCGTGTTATATCAAAAATATAACAAAGAACTCATTGAAGAGAATTATCTTGAGTATGCTGATCAGGAATGGATGATTCTTGATTTGTATTATATTATTCCTGATTATTTTCGTAATACTGGTATTAAACATATCATTGTGGATGAATTTCAGGATTCCAATTTGCGTCAGTTAAATGTTATCAAATGTATTTGTCAGAGCCAGGTAATCACAAGCCTTATGGTTGTTGGAGACGATGCGCAGGCCATCTATGGATTCCGTGATACATCACCCGAAAACATTATCAACTTCTTTCAACTGATGGGTATACAAGGAAAAGATTTTAATCTGCTGGAAAATTTCCGGTCTGCCCCGGGAGTGATTAATTTCGCAAACAAGATTCTTAGAAATAATAAGATCAAGATGGATAAAAAGTTGATTGCAACCAGACCGGATAATGGCTATATTCCTACAGTACAAGGATATTTTGATACAAGTACAGAATATGCAGATATTGCAAACGCAATCGAAAAAGACATTGCAAACGGGAAAAATCCCCGGGACATTGCTTTTATTGCAATGTCGAAATATGAACTTCTCAAAATGCAGCAGCTTTTAAAGGAAAAGAAGATTCCATGCATTCTTCTGATCCCGGAGATTACTTCGGAAAACAGCAAAGTTCAAGCTTGTGTATCCTTAATGAATTATTTAATACATCCGGAGGAAAATGCAGATGTAGACATTGCTACTTATTTGAATGCACTTTGTAGAGGAAAGTTCTTTGAACTGACAGATATTCAGCAAAATGAGTATCTGAACCAGTACCACGAATATGTAAAAAACTTTTCTCAATTTAGTGATGAGGACAAGAAAAATGCTTTCTGGCAGATGGCAGATCTATTGAAAATTGAACCGGATGAAGTTTATGAGCATTTTCTTGAAGTCGTGGATCATAATAAAACATGGGGAAAAATTTGTCATTACTTTTATAACTTTAAAGTTTACGGAAGTGAAGATAGTTTTTCAAAAAAACTTCCATATCCTGGAGTTGCCCTTACTACGGCACATTCTTCCAAAGGCTTAGAGTGGGATATCGTTTATAATTCCATTACTAAATACGACAATAAACTGATTCGTTATGATAGCAGATTGACCGAATTGGAAGAGAGAAGAAGACTTTTATTTGTTTCTGCTACAAGAGCAAGAGAAGAACTTCATGTTAGTGGTCTGTATTATTCCTTTGGAACAATAAAAGAAAAAAATTTCAATATCTTTTTGAAAGAATGTTACGAGAATGTTGGAAAAGATATTGAAGCAGAATTTGATGCTTTAACAACTGCAGCATAAAAAAGAGAAGATGGGAATTCCCATCTTTTCTTTTATACTTTCTGTCATATTAATACAAAAGTAGAAAGAAAGGAGAAATATATGTCAAATATATGGAATTATTTTGGCCAGGGAGGTAGACATTACTGGTGTAATAAAACAAATACGTTAGATTTTTATAATGCAGTTATGCAGGGAAAAAAATTTCTGATATTTGATTTAGAGACAACTGGACTTAAGAAAAATGCAGATGTTATTGTTGAATTCTCTGCAATAGTTATGGAAAAAATAGGAAAATATTATCAAATGACTGATACTATTGAGCAGTACATTAAGCCGCCATTTCGTATGACAGATGAAGTTATTGCCGTTCACGGTATTACAAATGAGTTTTTGGAAGATAAGATGATGGAAGAAGAGGCTTGGCCTATTATCCATAATTTCTTTGAAAAACATAAAGATGCCATAATCAGTGGATACAATGTGAATTTTGATATAAAATTTATGACCGCCTATGCCAGCAGGATGAAAGAAATATTTGAACCTACTGACGTCATTGATATATTTGGAATCGTGAAGGAAAATATATTTCCTGATGAACATGATGGATGTAGAAAGTTAAGTCATATTCTGGAAATTCTATATCCCGGAAAAACATATCAGTTTCATAACGCATCCGATGATATTTTAGCAACATGGGATATTGGAACTGGTGTTTTGAAAAAATTTATTGAATCAAATCCGGTGGTTGAAGATTCTAAATATAAAGCTCAAATAGCATCTTATCAGTATTGGAAGGCCGGTAAAACACAGCGATTATACGTGACTATTCGTTTTTCGGAAACATTCTATGAAATATACTATGACATTTATTCTTCTTGCTGGGTTTGCGAAGACTCGAAGAATAATGAATTTAATGTATTTCAATGGATTAATATGGATGACATCGAAGACAAGCTTACTAAAATTGCTGCAACAAAAGGTAAAGAAAAATTCAGATTGTTAAGAGATAAAGGAACCTGGAAAAACTGGCAAAATATAGCTTAATCAAAGAGCCACATGCTTTTGCATGTGGTTTTTTCTGTGCAGAAAAATAAAAATCTTTTTGAATCTATCATATTAAAAATAAAATCTACACCATTTCAAACATTTGTGCGATTCCAACGTTATTCAAAATATTCAGTCATATTAATATTGCCACCACGGCAGAAAGGAAATTACTATATGGCAAACCTTGGATTCACTTCAACAGAAAATCAATATATTTCAGATTTTTATGGACAAAAAGCTGCCGGTTTTCTCAAAATCTGGGGTGGAAAAAACAAAACAGGAGTATTTCCTTACGGAAAGACATTTTGTAATGAACATGCAAAAGATATCTTAAAAATCGATAAATTACCTTCAAGTAATCTTTTTATGTCGGTATCTACTTTTTATGGAAAAAAGAAAGCTACCATTGACAACATTAGATCAGTTCAATGTATTCCTATCGATATTGATTATAAATTCAAGGACAAGCGAGGTGATCTATTGGATCCTCTTGTCGTATGGGATATGCTGCAAAAAGATATTATTAATAAAAGGATTTTCTTCCCTATGCCTACATATATTGAATATGGACATAGACTTCGCCTTATTTATCTCTTAAATGAAGGTGGAGTTATTTTGCCTAGAGTCGATAAAAACAGACGAAAAAAAATCCTTAATCTGCTTCGTCGCATACAGGAAGAATTAATAAATACCATAAATGCATTAAATCCGTTGTATCATGCAGAATATAATTCATATACTTCATTTGTGCGGGTCCCTACCAGTTTGAATACAATTTGGGAAAAAAGGTTTGATCCTAATGATTTTGGTGGGAAACCTACTTTTCATGTAGATGAAGAATATTATGTCCAAATTAGAAAAATTGCAAACGGCAGAAGATGGGATTTTCATGATTTAGCAGATGAGGTCTTGCCTAAATTACCAGAATGGTATCGTGATAAAAAAGTTAAAAAGAATACTCCGGGAATACATATTAGTACAAATGATAGAAATATAAGCTCAATGCTTACTTCGAGAATGCATTTTTTAGAAATTTTACAAGATAATGGATATGATATTGGATTTCGTGAAGTTATGTGTTTTATGTACTGGAATTTTGCTTTACAATCGGGATACTCAGAGACAGAGGCTCAATTAGCTGCATTAGAGTTTAATCGCGGATTTAAACATCCTATGAAAGAAAAAGAGGTCATTAGTTTAAGCCGACCTAGAAAATTATACTATTATCGAATGAATACTATTTTATCAAAATTATGTGTATCCGAAGATTTGGCTACTGCATGTGGCTATGATACAGAATTTCAGAAAGATTATCAAAAGTTATATATGCGAAAGTATCGTATGTATAAAAAGAAAAAGGCCGGCATCAGTCGGAAACAGAAGAGTATCAAGAAATTATCAGAATCCGCAAATAAACTTCGTAATAAGGGAATAAAATTAGCTGACATTGCTAGAAAATTGTCGGTTTCTTTGAGTACTGTAAAAAGATACATTGCGGCGGCAGATCCGATTTAAATAATAGAATTTGTCTCATATTTTTTACAATTGCCTGGGGGACCGGGCTTTTTGTCGTGGAATAATATATTTTTATTTTCATCATAAACAAAAAAATGATTCCTCTGACATTAATCACAAGGATAATATTCCCATTTTTGACCCGCAAAGCGGCTCAAAAATTCGTTAGGTTATATGTAATGGGATTAAGGGATAATAGGTGGCGGATGCCAGCTATTTCCCTTATCCCACTTTTTATGAATGTATTCATCAGTCTTAAAATATTTCTTCCTTCTTTTTCTGCCATATTATGACTGTAAATATTTAGATAAAAGGAGGATTAAACATGTATTTTTTATTGGATGATTATACATCTCATGGAACTGATATTGATTCATTTAAAAAAGAAGCAGAACTGTTTGATAAACATACAAGTATCATTCCGGTGTATACTTGTGATATGCATATATTGGATTATTTCAAAATAAGCCCTACAAAGGTATTATTTCATGATATTAAGGATGATCAGTTAACTTATACGGAAGATGGAAAATATATTGTTACTGATATGATGGCTATTAGAACGGATAGTTTATCAGAAGAACAAATGTCTTTAATAAAAGAGCTTCGGTATAAATCGAAGACTTTATTTGAGTTTTCTTCATCTGTCGTAAAGAGATTCTTTGTCGGAGAAACAATTCTAAAAACATTATCTTCTAAAACCAATGGTGTAGGTGGTCAGTTTATTAAAAATGTCGGTTCAGTAAGAAATTATGCATTGCTGAGTGCTATTCAAAATGAAACAGAGTCAATGAATCTGTTATATCGTTCAGATGGCCGCTTAAATAAGGCCATGGCGGTATTTTCGAAGAAAACAGTATTCTGTGCAAGGATGGCGGTAGCAGAGGCTATAGAAGCACTGTTCCCGAAGACAGCAAATATTTATTGGAAGATTTCTCAACAGTGTACAGAAGTATATGTTGAATTACAGAACCTGGTTTGTGGTGAATTTTATAAGGGATATTTATTCCGAATATCTGATACAGGATTCTGTGCAGATACTTTATTTACTACTCTTCGAAAATATGATTGTCAGCCTAATGATTATTATACGCTGGGGGAGATTTCGCTTGCATCTGATACTTATGATAAAAACGGAAAACTTACGTATTCTGGCATTGTAAATGAAAAAGGCGCGATCCGAATCGAAGAGTTAAAAAAACGTATTCTCACTTCGGATGCATACAATCTTCAGCTGATCGAAAAACAGAGAAAGTATTTCAAGGAGTGTAAACTTACTACAAAGGAATTGTCTAATAAAATTGGATTAACCTCTGTCATGGGAGTAAAAACAAAGATAGTTGTCATGAAGGATATTAATGATAAGGGTATTTCGGATCCTATTGATTTTTACGATTATCTTGTTAGTTTACCTAAAATGCCGATCCTTAGTGAATACCAAAGAACAACGTACCGCGATTTCCTTAAAAGCATTGCAGCAAGGGCCGCAGGATGAATATAACAGTTGTGCCAAGATGTCCTGTATGTGGTAGCCAGAAAACAGGTTATTACATTATTGGATATGACAATGGAGCTTTGAAAGAAAAATATTTCCACAGAGGGGAAAGAATTCGATTCACACCTTTTCCTTCTGTGAATAACTGTTATTGTTGTGATTGCGGTATGAAATGGAAAGGAACATTAAAAAAGAAACACTTGTCTAAGGAGGAATTTTCATCTTATCTTCAAGATCATGATTTTATTAGTGATCGAGACAAAATTTTAAATGAACGAAAAATAAAAAAAGATTTTTCCGAAGAATTAAAATATAAGAAACAAAAACGTATAAAAATTATTCAATTTCTTACATTGATTTTCTTTGGAATAGATTTGAAAAAACATAAATCCGGGCGAAAATAATCGTCCGGATTTTTTTATATAAAAAATCTGTCATATTATAGATAACTCAGAACTATTTTTTTATAAATAGTGATGATTAACTTTATTTTCAAAAGGAGGATATTTGTATGAGCAACAATTTTAATGATAAACTGAATGTAAATGACAACAAGACGGAACATAATGATCATGAATGGTTAGATAAAATTTTGGATAATATAACAGAAGATCCATTAAGTAAAGATTACATTGAATCTGCTAATAGTAAATGGTTAAATCAAAACTTGAATAATACAACTGAAGATTCAGTAAATGAAAGTCCTGTTGAATCTTCTAAATCTGAGGAAAAGTCAGAATTTACAAGTGCAAATAAAAGTAAGGAAGAAGAATTATTTAATGATTCGGTAAATGAAAAAATCCCTGAAAAAGCACAGGACCATGCTAATGAGGAAAATGTAAAAAATAATAAAGAAGCAGAAGTCAAAAAGAACGTAGATATTGATTTAGAAGCGAAAAATAATGAAGAAGAAATTGAAAATAAAAAATATAAAAAGAATCTCGAATACGATACTCGAAAAGTGAATCAAATATCATTACTAAAAAGAATAGGTCAAGGCATTATGAAAGCCGTTAAAAAAGTTGTTTATGTGGCTGTAGCCCCTATCCGATGGACTGGTGATAAAATCACTGAAATAATGATGCCAAAAGAAAGCCGCGCTAAGCTTTATAACGAAGCTATTGATAGAGCAAAGGCTGAAATGGATAAGAAACGTGAAGATGCCACAAAAGAAAATGGATATACAATTGCAAAAAAAATAGAAATTCTTAATGATGAAAAGAAGAATGATAGGGAAAAATTACTTGCTTTATCTAAATTATGTTATGACACCAATCGTACTATTTATGTAAAAACTCAGGAAGGAGCTTTTAAATTCGAAAGAAATGGTAACTCAGTATTAATTTCACATGCTAATCCTATGAAGCGAACATTGGAAAGTAAAGCAACATATACATTCCGTGCAATTGGCGGTGTTACCTTTGATGTATTGGGTGGAATTAAAAACAAAGAAATAGACATTCGTGATGCTGAAGAACAAATTCGAATGGATAAAGGATTTGATCCTCATACCAGAGAATTGGAAAAAAATGTAATTTTAGAATCTGATATAATCACAGATGTTGAAAAAGATCCAAATCAAACAGAATTACAGAATGAAGATAAAATTAATGAGGCTATTCTTTCCGGTGATCAAAAAACCGTTGTAAAGGAAGTCTTAAATTCACTCGATAATTCAAATGAAAAAGGTGAATCCATTTCCGAAATTCATATGGTAGAAATGGATGGGGTTATGGTAGATGAGCGAGATGTAGAAGAAATCAGAGCGTTAGAGGATCCAGAATTGATTCATAATGTACTTGATTCTATCCAGAATGGCTCTTATGAAGATAAAGTATCTATGATTGAAAACAGTGGCTGTGGATCTTATACTTTGTTAAACAGTCAGGACACTTCTTCGAGAGAAGCTGTTGCAAAATGCGCGATTGGATTGCATCATGAGGAATTTCTTGATCAGCTAGTAAAAGATCCTGATAGCACTGTCCGCTGTAAAGTGGCTGAAGTTGGTCGGCCTCAGGATTTAGAAATTTTAAAAAATGATACATCTCCTGAAGTGAATAAAATTGCAAATGAAATTCTTGTAAACAGCCAGACATTAGCACAATCTGAGATTATTCCTCCAGCTCCTGAACCAGATCAAGAATATTTGGATAGTCAAGTTCCTGATTCGCCAGAAGTGCCTCCTGTTTCCTTTATGCCAGAAGAACATTCATCAGAAGCTATGGAAAACATTACAGTAGAACCTGTAATAGAAGAGGAAGAAATTCAGATAGAAGTACCCCCGGTAAAAAATAAAATATTAACAAATAATGGACTGGAAACGATAGTTGAAGAAACTGAAGTAGTCTATAGGGATACAGAAGAACCGATAAAATCTCCATTCATGGAAAAACTCGAAAAAATGACTGGCGCTGCGAGAGGCGAAAATAGTCAAAAGGAAAGAGTATTCACTGAATCAAAAGAAGAAATTAGATAATCAAAAAGACGGAGCATAATGCTCCGCCTTTTTATTCTAAAGCTTTTTTATTTTTAACCTTGAGTTTAATAACATCATCAACATGATAGATAACTTCGACCTCAATTGTTTTAACTTTGAATTTCAGATTTTTTAGACAAATTTTTTGCCCGTTAATCATTTGTTTTTCTGCTTCTTCAGATAATTTCTCTAAAATTTTTTCAAAATCATCTGTACTTACATGATTTTTACAAGCTCTTTCCCCAGGCTGACGAGCTTCTGGATAATATTTAGGACATGAATAAAATAATGAACGGTGTCCTTGCTTTAGCCCCATAACAGGATAATCTTTTTCGTGATTTCCACAGACTACTTCAATTTGCTTCCAAAGATTTTTTACCATAAAAATCCTCCTTAAGTATTTCTTTCTATTATTATGACAGATTCCATTTTAAAAGCGAGTGCTGAAATGAGAAGAGGTTTTTCTGACATACTAATTGTGATCATAAGAAAATTGGAGGATGAAAAATGAATTGGAAAAAAACTATGGAAGGAAACACAGTAGAAGAGTATGTTTCTAATAAAACAGGCATGTCTTTAGCTCAGTTAACTTATATTGCTCCACAATATAACATATATCGTCTTCATGAAGTCAGAGATGCTTTATTTCAGGCAAAACAGTTTGGCATTCCTGTACAGTTGATTTCTGATTATGATGACGATGGAATACAATCAACACTTATTATGACTTACATATTTGCTGCATTAGGACTTAAATATCATTTGATTATTCCTAAAAGATTTTCAGAAGGATATGGTCTATCTATGAAAATTATAGAAAGAATTCCAGACGGCTGTTTATTGATAACCATTGATAATGGAATTAAAGCAGTAGACCCTATTGCAGAAGCAAAACGGCGAAATATGAAAGTTATAATTTTGGATCATCATGAAGCCGGAAAACAGCTTCCTGACGCAGATATCATTGTTGATCCCAAAGCAGTTGGAAACGATGATTATAAAGAGTACTGTGGAGCTGGAATCGCTTATAAATTGGCGGAACTTATCTTTGGGAGAAATCATCCAATTATGATGAAACTTGCCTGTTTTGCAGCAATCGGAACAATCGGAGACAATGTACCCCTTACCGGCGATAATCGTAAAATTGTAATTGATGGACTTAATTGCATGAAAGCACAAAAAAGTACTCCCGGATTAAATATGCTTCTGGAGGCGCAAAGATTTTCTGAAGGGAGCACGGCTACTGATATAGCATTCAACATTGTTCCGGTTTTAAATGCATGTGGGCGTTTAAAAGATGATGGCGCAAAATTGGGAGTTATTGCTTTAGCTGAAGTCGGAGACGATAAACAGAATCAGGTTAATGAGTTACTTGATTTGAATGAAACTCGAAAAAAACTTGTGGAGGAAGCATTAAACAGAATAGATCTTAATGTAATGGCTTATTCAAAAGAAAGATCTATTTTTGTTATTGATAATCAAATTCCACTAGGAATTGTCGGTATTGTTGCAGGGAAAATATCAGAATATACGGGGAAGCCGGCTTTTGTTTTAACAAAAGATACTCAATCTGGTTTTTATAAGGGGAGTGCCCGAAGTAAAAGTGATGATTATGGATTGGCAGAATTATTGAATCTTCATGGAGATTTACTTGTTGGTTTTGGAGGACATAAAAAAGCTGCAGGTCTAACTATAAAAGAAGAAAACATTAGTGTATTAAAATCGAGGCTTGAAATGAATCTCCCAGATGTTATTTTTGATGATTCTATTCCGTATGATATCGAAGTCTCTGAAGCTACTTTTCCTTTTGTTGCAAGTCAAATTTTAGCACTAGAACCTTTTGGAGAAGGTAATCCAACTCCAATAATTCGGATAAATATGACTGTTACAGAAGTTAAGTTTCTTGGAAAAAACAAGGATACCTTAAAATTTTGTGGAAATGGATATGAAGCTATTATGTTTCATGTTACAGATAAGATCAGTGAATTACCACAAAATGTTACTAAGATTGATTTAATTGGAAAAGTTGGTGTAAATGTATTCAAAAATAAGAGGACTACTCAAATAAATGTTATTGATTTTAAGGTTTTGGATTAACAAAACTTTTGTAAAGATTTTCTGTCATATTAATGACGTAAACAAAATAGAAAGATGGAGGACATAGTTCCTCAGAAAGAAAGAGGTATAATAAATGAATGTAATTACTTTATCTGCAGTAAGATTTACGAAGGATCTTGAATTGAAAAGATCTTCTAATAATACTGCTATTTTGAATTTTTCTGTGGCCGATAACATGAAAGTTAATGGAGAAGATAAGACTATCTATCTCCAGTGCTCCGCATTTGGCAAGCAGGCAGAATATCTGGCTCAGTATGGAATGAAGGGTGGTCGAGTAACCGTTATTGGTTCGCTGCAGCCCAATAATTATACTAATAAGGATGGTCAGAGAGTTGAAGGTATGCAGATTCATGTAGACCGCGTTGAGCTTATTGATTTTAAGCCTAAGGCAGATAATCAGGCTCCTTCTCAGCAGATGCAGCCTCAGATGAATATGAATCAGGGAATGCCTCAGATGTCTCAGATGGGACAGCAGCCCATGAACCAGGGTATGAACCAGCCCATGAATCAGGGAATGAGCGCAGGAATGCCTCAGATGTCTCAGATGGGACAGCAGCCCATGAACCAGGGTATGAACCAGCCCATGAATCAGGGTATGAGCGCAGGAATGCCTCAGATGCCGGATTTGAGCGCAAATAATTTCATTAATTTGGCGAGTGGAATGCCGGATGAGCTGCCGTTCAACTAAAAAGTAATTTGAAAGAGGGATATTATTGATCCCTCTTTTTTACTAAAACATCTAATGGGAGACATGATAAATGAGTAACAATAACGATAATATGAAGCAGCAGATGGCTATTCAGTCAGCTAACACATATAAAGGAAAAGTCTGCTGCTATGCAAGTGTAACCAAAAAGGAGTACAAAGAAGGAGATCCGGCATTAGCTATGTCAGATACATCCAACGTCTGCATTAATATTTTTGATGCTGGATCGTCTAAAGGAGTAAAATTTTATTTTGGCGGAACCCTTCCTTCGTATATTTTCGAAAAAACAAAGTTGTGTATGGCAATGAAGCTTTTTTCAACGCTGTTTGTTAATAAGAAATCTGGTAATGCTGATGCAAATTCGCCGGCCTATACATCGAAATTTAAATTTGGATCGTTTAAAGGAAAATCTCCGGCGGAGGTACTATTAACAAATCCTCAGAATTACAATTCGTTGGTGCAGGAATATAATAAGTTGGCATCCACGACAGATCCAAAGTTTGTTGCAGCAAATACAGCAATGATGGCGGCTATTCAGGATGCAGTTAATCTTTATAATGCCGGGAAATTAAATGCAAATAATGTAAACTCTTCGCAGAAGGTTCTTATTTTGGAGGAAACAAGAACGCCTAATATTGCGAAGTTGGATAATAGAGGATATACCGAAGCTAGAACTGCAAAAATTACATTTGATACGGACCCGGATAATAAAGCTCCTTATTGCATTGAAATCATGAATTGCATGGCACCACCGGTACAGAATGCTCAAATCGGAGCAAAACTATCCCAGGCCGTAGATAAAACAATGCTTATGATGAACTTTTCAGAAGAAGAGTGGTATGGATTTTGGAAGGATACGACAGACGCAAAAGATTCCTTTGGAAGAATGCTTGAAGGAGAACGTTTGGAATATTCTGAAAAGAATAAGTGGAAACCACAGCAGACTCAGCAGAAAAATAATAATTATCAGCAGCCGAATCAAATGTTTGGACCGCAGGATCCCGTTGTTCAGTATCCCAATGGATACTATGGAAACGGATATATGGCACAATAACTATGAAAACCGTCAATTATTTGGCGGTTTTTTCTTGTGCAGAAATTTGCAATCCATATTTTTATAGATTATAATACAAATATAAAAATAGTTGTTATATATATACGGAGGAAAAACATGAAAATGTTATTTAGATTAAAACGTAAAGCGAAGTGGATTTTAGCTATGGTCATTATCGGAATGTTATCTGGAAAAGTGGAAGCAGCCGAATTAAATACTACCGAAACTACGGAAGAGAATGCTGAATCTGGTTATGAAGTTCCAGGTTTATCTATTCGAATTGGAGAAATGAAAGATGGCGTATACGTCAGAGGATTTATGGATGAATACGATATTATCTGTAATGAACTTGAAGGAGAGGAATTGAATAATGCTCTTAAGTTGCGAGCAGAAGCAAGAACCATGGATACCTTAACTCCGGAATTAGAGGCAGCAGGATATATTTTAGAGGAAGAAGATAATCTTGCATTATCTCCTGAAGATGTTGCAATCATGTATGGAGAAGCAGGAGAAAATGCCGTGACCCCTTCACCTGTTGATGAGAACACAAAATTTGGTTTTGTGACTTTTGCGGCTGCAACAGAAGATGTAATTCATGAACCATGTTTTATTGGGATCAAGAATATTGAAGATGGAAGTTACCAGGAATTTGATTTATATGAACAAAATGGATATACTACTTTACAGCAACTGCCGGTTGGAAACTATTCCATTACAGAAGGTGGAATTACAGCGGACTTTACAGGTAAATATCCATTAAAAGCAAACGATTATAATTTTGAGATTACTGAAAATTGCTCTATTATTGTTCCAGTTGCCATCGGTGATGTAGAAGTTCCTGGAGGGAAAACCGTTTCTACACCTGAGCCTACGGCTACACCGGAAGCAACAGCAGAACCTACGGAAGAACCTGTGAAAGAAAATAATAGCAGCATGTTCGTTGGATTATTTCTTTCTATCGGCGCGTTACTAATTGTTGGAATTATTGCTTTAGTTATTATGTATAAAAGAAAAAATAAGTAGTTTTAATGAGGGAAATATTATGTTTGGACAAGAGATAATCAGAGAAGATAAAGACGGATGGATTGATGTAAAATATAAAGATAGTTGGACGTATACGGTTATGCCCAAAAAGAAATATTACTTACAATTATGGACATTTTGTGATGATTTTGGCAGTTGGTTAGATTATCCCATTTCAGATATTTGGAGCTTTTTTGGATACAAATTCGCGTTTATTTGGTTATCTTTTGCAGCGTTGTTTATTTCAAGAGTATATGTAGAAGATATTACTACAAAATATTGGATTCATTATGGTATTGTTGCATTTCTGGTGTTTGAGATTTTTTGGATGATTCTTGAAGGTTATACTAGATTTCCGATTTTTGTGAAAATTGGACTTCTTTTAGCTGTCGAAGCCTGTGCCGCCATACCATGCAAAGTATTTAATTTGTTTGCTACATTTGCAAATGTAATGAGAGTATTTTTCTGGGTCGGCATTGCGATGGTAATTATTGGAATAATTCAATACTTGATTTATACCATAGTTTGCAAGATCTATGATTATAATACTATTTATAATCAAGAAAGAAGAATGGAAAGAAAAGAAGCATTTAAAAAGAAAATGTCTCGTTTTAAGAGAAAATGATCAATGAATTTTACAAAATAAAAGCCATCGTAAGATGGCTTTTATTCTTATAATGTTTTCAGAAGTGAGTAAAACTCCAAATAATTGTACCACTTTTTTCTATTTTCTTCATTTACGTAGAGATGTAAAGCTGAAAGATCCGTAATTAAAGGAAGAGAAGTTTCTATTCTGGCAATTTTTTGATAAAATCTTGCATTTTCTTCAAAATTAGGATCTAATAATTTTGAAGCAGGTAATCTACACCCGGTTTTAGAAGAAAAATCTTCTTTAAGAGACTTAAGTTTTTCCTTATCATTTAAAATGTCACTTTTGATCATTTCGATAATTTTATCTATGGATCCAAAATATTTCAGAAGAGCTATAGCTCCTTTTTCTCCTATACCAGCAATACCGGGATAATTATCGGAAGTATCTCCACTGATAGCTTTTAAATCAACAACCTGATCTGCATTGACACCCATAAAAAAAGGAACCGTGGTTGTACTTACCGGGAAAATTTTATCCGGCAAATGATAGGATGATAAAGAAATAGTTTGCTCTCCCTGCATCATATCATCAAACATTTCTTCTGCCTGATTCGCTTTTTTACAGGAAAACCATACCTGGGTATAAGGTGAGACTAGCTGCGTCATATCCTTATCGCCGCTAAGTATTACAATAGGAATTTCCTTCTCAAATCTTTTTACCAAGGATCCGATACAATCATCCGCTTCGTATCCATTCATACAAATAACAGGATATCCCATGTCTGAAAGCATTTTAGGAAAAATATTTTTCTGACTGATAAAACTTGCGTCAGGTTTTTCTCGATTTCCTTTATACTCCGGATATAAATTTTTACGAAATGTATCAGAGCTAATATCCCAGGCAATGGCAACATATTCAAAATGCTGTTCTGTAATTATTTTTTCCAAACGCTTCATTGTTGTAAATAAAGCATTTGTAATGACACCTTCCTTATTATGAAGCATTTCACCATACCATGCGGACCACTTTGATCTATCTTTTTCGCGTTTCATCTGTTCCGGTAGTGTCCCGTAATAAGATTCATTGAGAATAGAACTTCCATCCACAATCAATAATCTTTGAAACATATTTATTTTTCCTCCTATTTTCTTATTTTAATTAATATGAGAGAAAAATTGCCCCAATGTTTCTGTCATAATAATGGTGATAATTTAATGATGATAAATGGAGGAAAAAAATGGATAATGAAATGATTGCAAAAATGAACGGCCTAGTTGCTAAAATGAAGGAAGCAGCGGAAGCCTATTACAATGGACAGGAGATTATGTCTGACTTTGAATATGACGCATTGTTTGATGAACTCAAAAAACTGGAAAAAGAAGCAGGTTTTGTTTTACCTGATAGTCCTACAACCAATGTTGTCGGAGCAAAGCCGGTAGATGGATCAATTAAGATTACTCATAAATATCCGGCATTATCTCTGAGTAAAACGAAAAGCCCGGATGATTTGAGAACTTTTCTTGGACAGCAGATTGGTCGATTATCCTGGAAACTGGATGGACTTACTCTTGTCGCAACCTATCAGAATGGAAAATTGGAAAGTCTCGTCACCAGAGGCAATGGCCTTGTCGGTGAAGATATTACCAGAAATGCACCGTATATCCAGGGAGTAGCTTTAAGTATTCCGGAAAAAGAGGAAGTTGTAATCCGTGGAGAAGCTTTATGCAGTTATAAGTCTTTTGAAAAAATTAATGCATCCATAGAAAGTGATGAAGAGAAATATAAGAATGCTAGAGGAGTTGCTTCTGGAAGCGTTAGATTACAGGATGGAAAAGAATTGGAAAGAAGAGAAATCTGCTTTATTCCTTTTGAACTTGTTTCACCCAAGGTAAATACCATTACCGAAATGATTTCCAGAATCCATTCTTATGGAATGGAATTTGTGGAAGGATATGATGTGGACGAAAAGAATCTTGCTGATGTCATTAAAGCATTTAGCAAAAAGGTTGAAAATAAGATGTTTCCTTATCCTACTGACGGTTTAGTTCTTGCTTACGAAGATATGGAATACGGCAGGAATCTTGGTTTGACGGGGCATCATCCAAAGCATTCTATTGCATTTAAATGGAAAGATGAGGAATATCCTACGGTACTCCGTGAGATCTTCTGGTCTGCTTCCAAAACCGGATTACTTAATCCAGTAGCAGTATTTGATCCGGTAGAGATCGATGGAACAACAGTAAAAAGAGCTTCTGTTCATAATATCAGTTATATTGAGCATCTAAAGCTTCAGGTAGGAGATCATGTCACTGTGTATAAGGCAAATATGATAATTCCGCAGATTGCAAAAAATGAAGATGCAAATAAACATATTGAATACCATGCAGAAATTCCCAGAGTCTGTCCGGTTTGTGGAGGGCTAACAAAAGTTGTAGTGAATGCAAATAGCAACACAGGAGAGCCAGTAAAAACACTCTACTGTAGAAACTTATTATGTCCTTCGAAGCAGATTGGAGAATGGACCCATTTTGTAAGCAGAGATGCCATGAATATCGAAGGCCTCGGAGAAAAACAGATCATGGATTTGATTGATGAAGGTATCTTAAAGACATATTCTGATCTATTTACAAATCTGGTGCCAAATAAGGATAAAATCACTGAATTGGATGGATGGGGAGAAAAGTCCTTTAATGTTATTATTTCTGGTGTAGAAAAAGCAAAAAAAACAACATTGGCTAATTTTATTAATGCACTCAGCATTCCTGGCGTTGGAAAATCCACGGCTAAACTGATTTCATCCTATTATGAGCAGAGTCCCGAAAAATTCTTGGCAGATGATTTTGAAACAACTGTGCAAGGGCTGCGACAGATCGATGGTATTGGAGATAGCGTAGTAAACACTCTAATTGCATGGTCACGAGAAGAATTATCGGTTATGAGTTGCAGAGAAGATTTAAAAAAGCTTGCATCTTATTTTCAGTTTGAAAAAGCTAAGACAGGTGATCGACTGAAAGGAATGACTTTTGTAATTACCGGATCTCTAAACCACTATGAAAATAGAGATGCTATGATTGCAGTGATTGAATCTCTTGGAGGCAAAGTATCTGGATCTGTATCCTCTAAAACGAAGGCATTAATTAACAATGATGTTAATAGTACTTCTGGAAAGAATAAAAAAGCAAAGGAACTCAATGTACCGATTATTTCAGAAGATGATTTCATCGCAAATTATATTGATTAAAGAAGAGGTGGCAGTAGCCACCTTTTTTCTTTAAGTATTTCTGTCATATTAATTGAAAATAAGATAATATGGAGGAAAATATAATGAGCAATACAAATAATATGTTACAGTTAATAAGCCATAATGTTCAGCCGGCAGTTATTGATTATAACTATGCTGCAGTAAAAGCCTATGTGGAAAAGAAGGCTGAAGAATATAAGGGCTTGATTGTTACGGATGCTAATTTAAAACAGTCTAAACAGGACCGGGATGATCTGGCATCCGCAAGAGTATCTATTGATAAATTCCGTAAAGAAAAGAAAAAGGAAATGTCAGTAAATATCACTCTTATGGAAAATCAGTGTAAAGAGCTTATTTCTATTATTGAAAATGTTGAAAAGCCTCTTCAGGCTGGCATTGATGTTTACGACAATGAAAAAAGAGATAAGAGAAGAAAACAGGCCGAAGATTTTATTCAAAAGGAAGTGAATGAACTGCAGCTTCGTCCGGAATTTGCGTCAAAATTGGTAGTAAAAGATTTTTATATGAATTTATCCGGAACTCAGAAAGAAGTAAAGGAAGACATTCGTAAAGAGGGAATGCTGCTGAAGGAAGCGCAGGATAAATTGGACAATAATATCCAGATGATTAAAACTGCAGTTAACGCTGTTAATGCAACAATTTCAACTCCATTTAATGAAGAGGAGTTTATCCGGATGTTGGATCATTACGAGCTTCAGGAAATCGTTAACAACATTAATAACAGAGCTGAACAGGTACGTGAAGCCGAAAGAAGAGTTAAGGAAGCTGCAGAACTGAGAGCAAAAGAAGAGGCTAAAAAGGAAGGACAAGAGTTTGTCAGAATGGCTTTTCAGGCTGCTCAGAAAATTCAGGAAATGGGTGTGGATAAACCACACATTGATCAGATTCCTTCAGTAGCACAAAACATTTCTGCTCCCAATATTCCTATTCCAGGTTTTGCAGGCATGCCTGATCCACAGAAGCAGATATGGCTTCTTTCATTAAACATTAGAACATCGGCTGAAAAACTTCAGTTATTAAACGCCTTTTTAAAGGACAATGACATTGAATACAAAAAGGTAAATCTTATTAAGGAATAACGGGCTAAATGCCCGTTTTTCTTATACCTTTTTCTTGCATATTAATGGAAAGATGATAAAGGGAGGAAAAAATATATGGAAGCAGTATTGTTTCAGCCAATGAAAAATAAGATATTTCGTATGCTCAGTACAGAGAACCGAATTGATGTAGAATTTGGACATATTGGAAATAAACTATATAAAAAATCATATCCGTTATCTGTTTGGGATGAAATATATCAGGAAAAGATAAAGTGCGGGTATGTAGATCAGACGGGGTTACTTAATAATAACAACGTTGTTACACTAAAGTTATCACAGACAGAAAGTATTAATGAGGTCCTGGAAAATTTAAGGGCTATTTCAAGACAGATGATTTCCGATAATTATCGCGGGAATATGGTGAATGTTTCAGAAGAAGCTATTAATAAATCGAAAGAATTATTAAAAAAATTGGAGATTACGGAAAACGTTTATGATTTTAACAGTATCCTGTTTGAATTGTTTTCTATGATTCCAAGGAAAATGAACAATGTGATTCAGAACACAGCAAAGGATCAAGACGATTTCTATAAGATTATCGAAAGAGAAAATGATCTATTACGAAATCTACAGGTATTGAAAACCGATTCCGTCTCACCAGATATTCCGATTATATGTCGCGAATGCACTTCTGATGAAATAACAAAAATACGCAGTATGCTTGACACAAGTTCTCTTCGCAAATTTAAGAGAGCATGGAGCGTAACCAATCCTGAAATTGATCAAAAATTTTCTTCTTATATGAAAAAGAACAATATTAAGAAGACAAGAGAGTTGTTTCATGGAAGCAGGTCCGAAAACTGGTGGAGTATTTTAACTACAAAGCTTTTACTGCAGCCATCAAATGTTGTTAAAAGCGGAGCAATGTTTGGCCGAGGAATTTATTTTGCAGATAAAGCAGATAAATCCATGGGATACACTTCTATTCGAGATTCCAGACATGCCGCTGGCAAATCAGACAAAGGCTACCTTGCAATTTATGAAGTAGCAACAGGACATGAATATGATGTAAAAATATGGAAGAGTAGTATGACTGATCTCAATGAAAGTTCATTTATCAGGGAACATAAAGACTGTAATAGTCTTCATGCACATGCAGGCGTCAATCTCATTAATGATGAGTATATTGTATATAATGAAAATGCCTGTAGAATTAAATACTTTTTGGAATTCGCTTTATAAAAAAAGCGCCGTTTGGCGCTTTTTCTTTTATAGTCTTTTTTCTGCCATAATAAAGATAGCAACAAAGATAAAATGGAGAAAACAGGAGGAAAAATATAATGTGTATTTTATTAAAAGATGATGAAATCAAAAGTTTCAATAGCCGTCAGGATCTTCAAGAGTATTTGGATTTCCGAAAGGCACATGATAAATGGTTTGAGAGTCCTATTGATTTAATGCAGGTATTTACAAAGAATCCTAATGAAATGATTAATGGATTTAAGGAAAGAACGGGGTCCATTATTTCTGATCTTGCTATTCAGGAATGTGTTGAACATGGCACAAACCTGTTTTTAAAGTTCCATACAGAAATCAATGGGCAGGATAAGAAGGGAGTCGTGCCTCTTCGATATACTGCTGTCAGATCACTGTTGGATAGAGCAAGAATTGGGGGCTTTTCTCTTTATAATGAGGAAGAGGATGCCGGGATTAATGTTCTTCCCTTACAGGATAAAGTAAATATTATCAACAAATGTCTTAATTTATACAAAATGAGATCTAAGATTTTGTATAGAGACGAAAAGGTATCTGCGATTATGTCTGGGCAGTATGCCGTGCTTGCCGAAAAGGACATTGTGGAAGCAGTAGAGGGATGTTTAAAAAACAAATTTCCAAAGAGCGAATTTGTTTCCGGAACTGTTTCTCATGAGTTTTTCAGAATGGAATATGCACTGCATGCCGATGAAATTGAGGAAGATATTTTAATGACGTTGAATGATAATGGTATTGCAGTTGATGAAGTAAAGGCGATGCTTGGTATTTTTACATCAGATATCGGATCCGCTGCAGCAACGGTATATTCTTACCTGGATTTAGATGGGCATAAGATGTATTATGGAAAGCCTTTTGCAATCAAGCATATTGGCCAGAGAACAGGTGAGGATATTGCAAAATCCGTAGATAAGCTTTACTCTTTATTCCAGAACAATCCGGAAGATTTTAAAGCTATGTCTGAAACAGTGATTAATAATCCTGCCGGTTGCCTCCGCAGTATTGCAAAAGAATTTGACCTTCCTAAGAAATTTTCCATGGCCGCTGCCTTGGAGTTAGAAGCAACAGGTAAGGCATCTTGCTCTGCCTACGAAATTTTCTGGTATCTCAACGATATTGTAAGAAGATTTGATGAGGCAAAAAACGATATGTATCGTTCGCTGAAATTGCAGGAGACTGTTGCTGAAACTGTCAAAATCAATTATAAGAGATTTGATAAGCCTTTTGAATGGGCACGCGGAGAATCCGTGGAAGATGCAGCTTAACAAAAAGGGCCGCTATCGT
>UMBX01064889.1_pt1 | contig 23468 bp, 24 predicted proteins | sample 1964081 | NCBI WGS metagenome assembly UMBX01 (sample SAMEA4835952, study PRJEB28245) | human gut metagenome | biome: gut microbiome; material: fecal sample | place: Denmark | collected 2008
GTGCCCGGTCCCATTCCATTCGTATATCCCGGCGGTGGTGGCGTGCACGGTCCCATTCCATTCGTATATCCCGGTGATGCTGATCCCGTATTCGCATTACCCATATTATCTGCTATTGCCTCAGATGAATGTTCTCCATCCTTATTTAATTCTTCTCCCATAAAATATCCTCCACTCCTTGTAAATTCCCAAATCCATATACAATACATTGTACATTTTATCACACATATCTATTACCTTCTCTGCACTAGAGCAGATTCGTCAAGGCTCACAACTCTATCCATACACACAGGGGCTGTCAGCCTGTATGCAAAGCTTCCTGACTCAAATAAACAATACAATCTGCCATTGTATGAATATATCTGTTCCAATTTCTGTGGAAGCTTAAGTTCCTGCTTCGGCGTTTCGCTGCTATAGTTTGACCCGGATATTTTTCCTGATTTGATGTCATACACCTCTACTTTAGATTCATCTATACCGTATGATATCGAAAATATAATCTCATTTCTGTAAACCTGAAGCCCCTGAACTCTTCCGGGGATGTAAAACGCCTCTTCCGGATCATCGGCAATTGCCGTCCCCCCATTCACTATCTTGTAACTGGCAGCCATACTATAGCCATTTTTCTCCTTTTTCCAATATCCCGCATATATGAGCCCATCATAATATGTTATAAATGATGTAGCAGGGAACATGACAGGACAAGTATTTCTATACGCTATAGCTGTATTCTGGCTATCGAAATTATACGCAACCATAGACTGAAGCGTCAGACAAGATATAGATGCATATTTCGTTCTGGTATCCTCCTCTTCCACTGACAAATATGAAGAGAACCACAAAACATCATTCTTATCATCATAGGCCAGCCCGCCAGCATGAGTTGTATCCTTAAGAACGATCGTCTTGAGATATGCTCCAGTCTTTGAATCAAGCATGAATATAACTGATCTATGCGCCTTGGTCCTACAATATGCGCTTATAAATGTATATTTATCAGTGACAGCGATCCCCTGCGGTGTCATGGAAGTGCAGCTATCCGGCTCTTTTGTCTCGCAATTGAGAGTCATCGCATAGTCAAGTCCCGGAATAGTCATCATATCATATGACCTCGTCATATCTGTATTGTACATACCCATATTGTAGAATTCTGACTCTGTTGACATCTCCCACATCTGTGCCAGGAAAGAACCATTGCTTACAGCATGTGTACTCGTGCTATCCGAAACACCTGGCAACTCATAATTTCTGCAAAACACAACGCTATATAAGGCAATTACTCCTATAGATCCGAAATATAACACCGCAAATGTCTTTATCAGCCGTCTTGGTATCTCCTTCGTTGACAGTAGGATCGCCATTCCCATATGGCATATAATGGTGACCAGCATCAGTGCATTTGTCAGCACATCCCCGTAACTTAGGAGCTGCAGTGGTATGCCGACAAACATTAACAAGTATGCCTTTTTCTTAACAGATAGCCTCAATATGCCAAGCCAGCCCTTTTTCTTCATAAACCACACCTGTATCGACTGCCATATAACGCACAATCCATACCCGATACACGCCACTCTCAAAAGCTGTCTGCACACGGCAACCATGATAGCTTCCAATGGCTGCCCGGCAGCATACATTGCCTGATAATACACTCCATATGACAACTGCCTGAGTCTCCACAGTATCATCATGATCATGGCTGCAAATGACACAAGGGCAAATATATTGGTGACCGTCTTTCTCCTGACTCCATCGCGATGTTCCTTCATATCCCGGTGCAGTTTTTTCTTTGTCTTTGTGAGGTCGCGAACATGTCTTTTTATCCTGCGCACTCTCCTGTATTCTGCACTAAGATACTTTAACGGAGCGTGCCGTTCTTTCATCTCATGATAATCTGCCTTTACACGTTCCAATTTTTTTTCTTCATCCATCAGCTCCTGTCTTACCGCCCTAAGTGCTGATCTACATGTAACGTATCCCTCCAGATCAATCTGTGCCTGTTCCTGCAGCTCCTCGACTTGTTTTTTCAACTTCTGTTCTTTATTCAATTTAGGCCTTTTTCTGTCTTTTTTATTATCTTTTCCGTCATCCCTCATGAATAAACTCCCGGCATATCTATCTATTCTTCAAAGTATTGTTTTATTTTATCTTCCATAAGATCAGAGCCGATAATTATGATTATTTCCTGTCCTTTATCAATGGGTTTTATCTCTGTCTTATGGACTGTGGCATTAAGCTCCAGCCAGCTGTCCTGTTCTACGCTAAAAAATCCCTTTATCCTGAACACATCTCCGCAATCTTTATCCGAAAATACCCGATTCACTATATCGACAAGTTGTTCTCTGGTAAAATTCCTGTTCATTATATATACAGAGCTATAGACATCGCTTTGTTTGAACCAAAGCTTCGTAAAATCATTGAGCTTATATCCGACTGACATAAATCTCTCATAGTCTTCACTGCCAAACAATTCCCAATCCTTTGTGATCACATCTCCGTCAAACCGGCGTCTGCACTGAAATTCCTCCAGAGTTTTATTCACAAATTCCTTTGTATGCGATATTTCATCTTCCGAAACTCCGCTCGTCTTACTCATGACCAAAGCTCCGCAGTTGGCGATTTCAGATGCAAGAACATACCTTGACTGTCTGGACATATCTGTATCAAGCTTTGCATCGACTATTGCAATAATGCTTCCAACCTCATACCACCTGTCAAGCGGTTCCTCATGAAGAGTATCAAAGAATTCATCTACATCAAATATTCCAGAAGGTTCCACAATAACCCTGTCATATCCGCTCATCCCCATTGCTATGAGTTTTGTCTTGAATCTTCTCTTATGGCAGTCCTCTCCGCAGCCTCCTGCCACCATCTCGGCATGACAATTAGGGCCCATCAAATCCTGCAGCAGCATCATATCTACATTCACTGCACCATAATCGTTCTCCAATATTCCAACGTTGTATCCCTTATCAACCAAATATTTCACATATTTTCTGATAAATGTAGTCTTGCCTGATCCCAGGAATCCGGTTATCAAATCTATCTTTACCACAGTGTATGCCTCTCTTTCTCTGCGACCTTTGCAGTACATTTTTACCAGCCAGACCTCACATGGAATCCCCTGTCATCTTCCAAAGGAATATTCTTCACATCCATATCCTCGATAAAAATATACCTGTCCTGTCTAAGAACCGACACAACCTTATCAAGTACCTCTGGGATTCCTTCGGCCTCCATCTCAACCGATCCGTCATACATGTTGCGAACCCATCCTGTGACACCGAATCTGGAAGCAGCGTACTCCGCCTTGTATCTAAATCCCACGCCCTGAACACGACCTTTAAACACATAATGTCTTCTAATTTTCTCCATGTAATCTATCTCACCGCGTTATCATACTTATCTGCGTCAAATACTATTTTTCCGCCACACATTGTATAGTGTACCCTTCCCGGCAATGTCCATCCTGCAAATGGGCTGTTCTCCGCCTTTGATGCAAAATTGCCAACTATCCACTGCTCATTTTCACCAAATATGACCAGGTCTGCCGGTGCACCCTCTGCTATCTTCCCCGGCTCCATGCGGTAAAATTCCGCCGGATTCTTACTCATAAGCTCCATAAGCTTCATAAGTGATATATAGCCCGGCTGTACAAGAGAATAAATACCTAATGCCAGCGATGTCTCAAGACCGGTTATGCCGCTTGGTGCTTTGTCCAGAGCTCTTGCCTTCTCCTCACTGCTATGTGGCGCATGATCCGTAACGATCATATCTATAGTTCCATCCTGAATGCCTTCTATGATCTGTCTTCTATCCTTCTCCGTTCTGAGTGGTGGATTCATCCTTGCCAGTGTGCCATATTTCAACACAGCATCCTCTATAAGGGTAAAATGATGTGGTGTTGCCTCTGCATGAACATCCGCACCAAGTTTCTTTGCCGTCCTTACTATATCCACCGAATTTCCTGAACTGATATGCTGTATACACACAGAGGCTCCGGTGTGGAGAGCCAGAACACAATCCCTTGCGACCATTATATCCTCGGCTGTCCTCGACGCGCCTCCATACCCAAGCTTTTCTGAGACTTTGCCCTGATTTACCCCCGGCTGTACTATAAACAGTGGATCTTCTTCATGAAGGCTTATAGGAAGATCAAGCTCTCTGGCCTTTTCCATGGCTTCAAGCAAAAGTTTCTCGTCCATAATAGGAATTCCATCATCCGTGAATCCTGCCGCACCAGCCGCTGCAAGACCATCCATGTCCACAAGTTCCTTGCCTGCGAGCTCTTTTGTCACTGTGGCAGTCTGAACAACGTGAATACCAGTCTTGGCGCCTTTCTCCTGTATATACTTCAGAGTATCCAGATTATCCACCGCAGGCTTTGTATTCGCCATACATACAACCATGGTAAATCCGCCCCTGGCTGCAGCCGCAGCTCCTGTATTTATATCTTCTTTATATGTGAAGCCTGGATCACGAAAATGCACATGTGTATCCACAAGTCCCGGCGCGATCACAAGTCCCGTGGCATCAATCACCTCAGCGCAATCCACATTCAAGTCCTTTCCGGTCTTTGCTATAGTATTTCCGTCAACCAACACATCCATAATCTCATCTGTACCTGTTACAGGGTCAACGACTCGTCCGTTTTTTATCAATATCATTCTTTATTCACCTCATCACAATATTTAGTATTATCTTCTATTATCTGGCTGTATGCCATAATTTCCTGTCTGACCATATGTATCCGTATACCCGAACTGTCCATATATATTCGGCTGTGCTCCATAGCTGCCCGGCTGACCATATGTGTTCGGCTGCGTGCCGTAGCTGCCCGGCTGACCGTATGTGTTCGGATGCGCTCCATAGCTGCCCGGCTGACCATATGTGTTCGGCTGCGCTCCGTAGCCGCCTGGCTGACCGTATGTGTTCGGCTGCGCTCTGTAGCCGCCCGGCTGACCGTATGTATTCGGTTGCGCTCCATAGCCGCCTGGCTGACCGTATGTGTTCGGCTGCGTGCCATAGCCGCCTGGCTGGTTATAATGATTTGACTGACAGCCTCTCATAGGCATATATCTGAAATTGTATGGTGCTGTCCATATAGGCTGTACAGCTATAATATGATCCTCCTTTGCCGCATGTGTTATAAGAAGGAACATCAGAATTATCACTAGCGCAAGTACCGCTATACAGAGCAGAACACTGGTGTCCTCAACCGACAGAACGAAGTCATACAGACCATGTATTCCAAGAGGACACACATACGCAAGCAGAAGATTGCCAAATGCACTCTCACCATTATTGGCATCTTCTCTCGCTTTGGCATATAAAAATCCCATAACAACACCACACGCACAGTGAAGCGGAACCGCAGATACGGCGCGCATGATTCCGGTACCTATTCCTCCCTGAAACACATATATTACATTCTCAAGAGTTGCAAATCCGAGGGATGAGCAAACTCCATATATCACTCCGTCATAGCTGTGATCAAAATTCTTGTTCTTCCATGTCATCAAAAGCATTCCAAGGAATTTTCCAAGCTCCTCTATCATCGCAACTATGAAAAAACACTCCACAAAATTATACATTGCAGAGCTGGGATCCAATCCAAGCATATACAATAATCCTGAACCCAAAATTTCAACAATGACCGCAGGTATGGCACTCACCGCGCCAAGAACCGCCAGCCACACAAGGAGACTGGTTGGATTTCTTCTCTGTTTATTTTTCCCCACCACAAACAACAAAAGTAAAATCGATGGCAGTATCGCCAGCCTCAACGCAAATGCACTCATGTAACACTCTCCCTTTATCTTATGCTAATAGACATATATATTCTAAGATACCATTTTTGATTGAAATTCACAATAAGCAGTGACCTTACATGATATTATTTTTCACAAATACGCAAAGAGCGGACATCCCTCAAATGGAAAAGCCCGCTCTCTGTCATACTATAAAATTGCTCTGTATACATGTATTATATATTCTATGATTTTACATGTACTATATACCTGCCTTATATACGCATTTAATCTCTCTTCGTCACATCTATATCACCGCTGCTCGTAATGATCTCACAGCTGCCCTCTGCATCAACATAAGAATCCGGAACATCTACATCGCCACTGCTTGTCTTTGTCTTATAATTGAATCTCTTATTTGAAGTTATATCCACTGATACATCACCACTTGAAGTTTCTATGGTGAATACTGCCGCATCACTGTCCGAGAGTGTTATATCACCACTTGACGCATTGCATACTACCCTCTCTGATTTCATATTTGTTGAACTGATATCACCACTCTTCGTTGTGAATTCAGCCTTATCTGCAGCTACAGTGTCGCTGAGTGTGAGATCTCCGCTATTTGCGGAAAGATTCAGCTCCTCTGTCGCAACACTGTCAAGCTTTATACAACCGCTACTTGCTTTTACTGTGATGCTGTCTGCATTTGCACCTGTTATACCGGTGTCTCCGCTCGAAGTAACAATGTCTATATCCTTCACCGCAAGATAATATTCCACATCCACATCGCCGCTGCCTGTGACTATCTTTATATCCTCATATTCAGTCCCAGCGAGATATACTGTAACCGACGGCCATGCAACTGTACTCACACCCAGTGATATATTAAATGCTCTATTTCTCGTATCATCGGCTGTTATCTTCAAAACCCCATCCTTCACATCAACATGATGTGTAAGACCTGTGCAATCATAATACTCAACGTAGTCTGCATCTCCCTCGGCCTTCTTCACCATGACATCTATATCCGATGAGCTCTCTATGTCTATGCTCTTGAATCCATCTTTTACATACTCTGTCTTTTTCTCATATTGTATATTCTCTGACTTCATATCCTTGAGATTGATCTGCACATTCGGCCAGCTGAAACCATTTGCCGCAAATGCAGATATTATAGTTATTATTCCGGCAACTATCATAACCGATGCCGCTATAACCGCTTTCTTTGTCCTGCTCATATCCTATTTCTCCTTTACAAACATTCTCTTGATACCGTTCACACTGGCCTTGCACACCTTGAATATGCCCACTGTAACAGGTTTTACCGACACAATGAAAAGTATCGCAATTCCTGTACCGATAAGCGCTGCTCCAAGCATGAGAAAAGCTGCATATGGGCAATGGGCTATGAACAGTGGGATTACACTCACTATTCCGCATATCCCTGCCACTACAAAACTGAGCACGACCACATAAAATGACACAAGCAGTGTAAATGCTACTATCCAAAGTGTTAATAAAAGCACCGCTGCGGTTATGAGAAGCGGTATCCATACCGGCGATCCGAGAATTATAAGGATAACCTCCCAAGCTTTGAGCTCATGCTTTGGCTTTATCTTCTCTTTGACGATCTTTGCAAGAGGCATCTCCGAGAGTATCTGTTCTACCGCATCATCCGGCGACACCATATCCGCAACAGCATCATCCTCGGAAAGTCCATCCTCGATCCTGTCATCGATCATCTCACTATAATAATCTGTAAATCTCTCTATATCCTCAGCCGGCATGGCCTTGATCTTCTCCCTTATGGCCGTCAGATATTCCTGCTTATTCATCTGCTTCATCCTCCTTCACTATGAACTGATATATAGATTCCAATTCCTTCCACTCTTCTTTGAACTCTTCTATCCTCGCCCTTCCGGCATCTGTTATATGGTAATACTTTCTTAGTCTGCCATTATGCTCCACAGAATACACATTCAGGAAAGCGCCAGCTTCAAGTCTCCTGAGTATGGGATAAAGTGTTGATTCAGATATGGTCACATATGGTTTCATATCTTTGATGATCTGGTATCCATATGAATCCTCGTCCTTTATGGCTGCCAGCACACATACATCCAACATTCCTCTTTTTAATTGTGTGTCCATCGCTATACCTCCTAACGTGGTATACTATACAACGCATAGTATTATGTGTCAAGTGGTATTTTCTATAATATCTCCACTTCGACAAAGGGGACAGGTACCTCCGTCCCCCAATGGAGTATATAAAAAGTGCGGGATATCTCTGTTTTAGAGGCTCCCGCACTTTCGATTTCTTTTATATATGCAATTCTAAATTTTCGGCACTTTTATTATAAAACTTCTATAACGTACTCTTTGTTGAATGAATGTCCACTCTCAAGGCTGTTTGAATACTCACGGTCTTCTAGTTCACCGGCATAGCCCTCTCTGTCGCATCTGCCAAACCAAGGCTCTATGCAGACAAATGGTGCATGCTTCTTGGCAGGCGACCATATACCAATCTGTGGCACGTCAAATTTCAGCTGAAGAACCGGCTTATCCGATACGTCCTTGAGTGTCACGGTATTTATGCCCTTCCCGTCTATGATAAGGGCATCCTCGTCAAACATCGCATCGTTAAGCTTCAGCACACCAGCCGTGAGGCTATGGGTAACTGTCCTGCTGCCAAGAACACCACTTTCTGTAAGCAGACCACATTCAATCTCGGACTTATTGGTATGCATATCAAGTGAATAACCATTTATGCCGCCATCGCAGGCAAACGCAGGATGTGCACCGATTGAGAAATGAAGCTTTCCGGCGCCTGTGTTGACCACTGTCCACATCACATGAACACCTGCGCCCTCAAGCCTGTAACCAATGCGGAGAGTAAAATCAAATGGATAGTTCTTCTGCCACTTCTCGTCCTTCACAAGCTCAAACCACACTGTATCCTCTGTCTGCTCTGCCACCACAAACTCGCTGTCCCTTGCAAAACCATGCTGCGGAATACCCTCATATGTAACTCCATCATGTCTATATGTCTGATTCTCAAGCTTTCCGACAAATGGAAACAGCACCGGAGAAACTCTTCCCCAATATGCCGCATCTCCGCACCACATATACTCTCTATCCGTCTCGTTACTCTTCAGACTCACAAGCTCTGCACCGTGAGTATTTACTCCGATAGCAATTCTGTCATTTTTTAATTCAACAATACCCATCATGTCCTCCTATACTCCAGCCAGTCCGGCTGATCATAATTTACAAATAATATTATACACTTTTATAACATTATAACACAGGTACAAAAAATACGGTCGCTTAATGAACTAATAAGCAACCGTATTTATATAATTAAGCAATAGTCGCTGTCAGGGTCCCAAGTATCACATGAAGCCTTGAAAGTAAATGTTTATTACAAAACTTTGTTTATATACTGTTTCCCGGCATCCGCAAATCGTTATCCAAGCGCGATCATTCTGTTGATGCAGCGGGAAGCTCCCTCCATCACCTCATCAGATAGGACTATCTCTTCGCCACCTGTGCCCTTTAATACATTCAATATATCAACCAGGGTAGTAAGCTTCATATTATGGCACATCAGCTTTGAAGAAATTGGATAGAACATTTTGTCAGGGCACTCATACTGAAGATGCTCCACAATACTGTGCTCTGTACCGATGATAAACTCTTTTTTCTCTGACTTTCTGGCATATGCCATGATTCCTGTGGTTGAACCTACATAATCAGCCTCTGCTACTACATCCGGCCTGCACTCAGGATGGACAAGAAGTTCCGCATGTGGATGTAACGCTTTTGCCTTCAAAGCATCATCTAGGGTAACCGCAAGATGTCTAGGACATCCGCCGTTAAAAAATGCAAATTCCTTTTCCGGCATCTGCTTTTGAACATAGTTTCCAAGATTCGGATCTGGAATAAAAAGAATCTTGTCATTATCAAGCTTGCTGCAGATCTGCACTGCTGATGAGGATGTCACACATACATCACAGGCAGTTTTCAATTCAGATGTCGTATTTATATAGGCGACAACCGCATATCCCGGATACTTCTTCTTCATCTCATTCAGCGTTTCAAGGTTCATCTGCTCAGCCATCGGACATCCGGCCTCAGGATTAGGCAGGTACACATTCTTATCAGGGGACAATATCTTACATGTCTCCGCCATAAAACGCACACCACACATTATTATATTTTTGCGGGAATCCTTGCTCGCCTCCACGCTAAGTCCATATGAATCTCCCATATAATCTGCAACTTCAAGAATCTCATGTCCCTGATAAGCATGTGCCAGTATGCAGAAATCTTTCTCTTTCTTCAGTCTGATTATCTCTTCCTGTATCTCTTTTATCGTCATTTTATTCTCTCCAAATCATTTTATGCTATTTCTCCCACTCCTGCCACGGAACAAGGAAGCCTGTCTCATCAAGTTTCTGCTCTATGTTGTCCAGGATTTCTTCACTTGGAGCCTCTATCAGATGGTAATGATATCCGTTCGTAGCATTTCCAAGCAGGGACGACTGGCTGTTTTCCAATTTTTTCATAAATTTTGCCACGTCGTATCTGGAAGCAATATTCATCTTTGCAGTAACACGATTGTACACCGTATGACTTATACTTACATTCTTTACAACACCGCCATAATCAACTATGATCGTGAGTTCTTCCTCAGTCCTGTCATAACCGTGTTTTACTTTAAACTCTCTTTGACATTTTGATTCATTCTTGTATATATAACCCCTGTTAGTTGCAATTATGCCATCATCAGCCGCCCTGATCACTGCAATGTCCTGCACTATTATCTGTCTACTGACATCGAATTCTGACGCAAGCTTATTTGCCGGAACAGGGACATCTGAATTCTTCACAATGTCAAGTATCCTTTCCCTTCTCTCTTTTGCTTTCACTTTATTCCTCCGCATGAAGATTTTTCATCGATATATCCATTATAGGTGAGCTGTGTGTAAGCGCACCGCTTGATATATAATCCACTCCCAATGATATCAGTCTCTCTATGTTCTCTTTTGTAACATTGCCTGAACATTCTGTCTCCGCACGTCCATCGATCAAATCGATCGCAGCCCTCATCTGATCCGTTGTCATATTGTCAAGCATAATGATATCGGCTCCCGCTTCAACAGCCTCTTTTACCTGATCCAGTGTCTCAACTTCAACCTCTATCTTGCGGACAAATGGTGCATACTCCTTTGCCATTCTCACTGCATTGGTTATACTTCCCGCAGCGCCTATATGATTATCCTTAAGTAATACTCCATCCGACAAATTGTATCTGTGATTGCTGCCTCCGCCGACTCTGACTGCATACTTCTCAAATATACGGCAATTAGGTGTGGTCTTTCTGGTATCCAGCAGAGTGGTCTTGCTTCCTTTAAGAAGTTCTGCAACCTCATGGGTATACGTAGCTATGCCACTCATACGCTGCAGGTAATTAAGCGCAACCCTCTCGCCAGAGAGAAGAACCCTGATATCACCAGTCACAATTCCCATAAGCTGGCCAGCCTTCACCTCATCGCCATCTTTGCAGAAGAACTCAACCTCAGTGCTGTCATCTAAAAGTGTAAATACTCTTGCATATACATCAAGTCCTGCAATGATTCCATCCTGCTTGCATATCAGGTCGACTTTTCCTTTCTGTGCCTTTGGCATCACCGCATTTGTAGATACATCCTCACTTGTGATATCCTCCTGTAAAGCCATCATTATAAGCTTGTCCGCATTCAATTTCATTGTTATCTGATTCATTCTCAGCCTCTTCTTTCCGTTTCTGTCAAAACTATATTCTTATATTCTCTAAACAAACCATCTATATCTTCATATTCAGACAGATCTATGTTGTCTTCTCCACAGCCTCTGTGCTCTCTGCTGAACATGATATCATCTGACGCCCTCTGTGCAAATACAAGCGACTCAAGTAACGAATTGCTTGCCAGCCTATTTCTGCCATGCACTCCATTACATCCGGCTTCTCCTACCGCGTACAATCCTTCCATGGATGTCCTTCCGGCGAGATCTGCCTTCACTCCGCCCATGTGGTAATGCTGAGCCGGCACAACCGGTATCGGTTCAACAAGCACATCATACCCCTCATCCTTGCACTGCCTGTATATATGTGGAAAATGCTGCAAGATCACATCTCTTCCAAGCGGTCTCAGATCTTCCCATACATGCTCCGTTCCATCTATCTCCATCTGTTTCCATATTGCATGGCTGACTACATCACGAGGCTGCAGTTCATCTGTAAACCTTTCGCCCGCCTTGTTTAGAAGCCATGCGCCTTCGCCTCTCACAGATTCAGATATCAGAAACCTTCTTCCTTTATTCCGGCTAAACAGTGTCGTCGGGTGGATCTGCACATAATTCAGATTCTCTACCTCTACTCCATGTTTTAAGGCAATTGCTATGGCATCACCTGTTATATGGGCAAAATTCGTTGAGTTCTTATATATGCCTCCGATTCCACCACACGCCAATACAACGTTGTTGGATCTAAGTATGCTTATGTTATTCGCCTCATCAGCTATAACCACGCCACCACAGGCATTGTCATTGCATACGATGTCGAGCATAGTCGTATACTCATATATCTCGATATTGGATTTCTTCTTTGCACACTCCAGCAGAGTGGATGTAATCTCTTTGCCGGTAATATCCTCGTGGAACAATATTCTGGGCTGGCTGTGAGCTCCCTCCTTGGTGAAGGCAAGCTTACCGCTCTCATCTCTCTCAAATCTAACTCCAAGCCTTATCAATTCTCTGATAACAAGATTCGATGATCTGATCATAAGATCGACTGTCTTTTTATTGTTCTCATAATGGCCGGCTCTCATGGTGTCTTCAAAATAATCTTCGTAATCTTCCTCACCCCGCAGCATACATATGCCGCCCTGGGCCAAAAAAGAGTCGGACTCATCAGCCCGCCTTTTTGTGATAATACAGACTTTTTTTGTCTCTGGAAAATTCAACGCACAGAACAAACCTGCAGCGCCAGTTCCCACGATAATAACATCATATACAGTGTTCATCATTTCTCCTCTTCAAGTAGGCATCATATTATTCTTTATAACCTGACTTGCATATAAACATAACATATGTAAACACATATGTAAAGATATATGTAATGTTATGTGTAAACTTTTTATGTAAAGTTTTGAATTAGAGTTTTGAATTAATGTAAGTGCATGTAAACCTTAAGTCCATATAAATTTTATATAAAAGAATAAATATTTCATATAGAGTAACTGCTATAGGAGTATTTGCTATGTCATCCAGTTTATTTCATAAAAAACTGCACCAACATGACTATTTTCAATCGTGTTGATGCAGTTTCCATACATATAAATATTTTCGTCATCTTGTCTGTATATCGTATCTACTTTAAGACTTTCTTTATCTGTTTCTCTGTGGCAATCGGGTAGATATCATCCATATGCTTCACTATCCTCTTCCACGATTCCTCAGGGCTCTCATCATATGCGGACGTCACGTGATCATATCCCCACAGCTTTTCCGGCATGGAATACACAGCCACATTCCAGCCGTATTCCGCTCCCTTTTTGTTCACCCGCTTTCTAAAATCGCATGCACACAGATAGGTCTGCATCTGAAGCTGTGTCATCGTACCCTCAAAGCCCTTCTCGCCGTCCTTGCCAAATCCGGCAAGCTTCTTGATATCAAATGATAACAGCTCTGTATCATACAGGCTCTCCGGTTTTTCTGCTGCAAATTCCGCATCGCTCTCCTCATCTATCCGGTCATCCATGAACAGATCCATGATCTTCTTCTGTCTGAATGATGCAAGCTCATCATCCCATCTGGCATCGAAATCATATCCAGCTCTTCTATAATTTGCAAAATACGGGAACCATTTCTTTGAGATAAATCCCGCCTTATTGTGGAAAAATTTGCCATATGCGATATCGCCTCTTCTGGCTATGATCTCGCGCCACACCCAAGGATCTCTCTCTGCATCCTCACTCCACCAGTACTTCTCCGTGGTTCGCTCCTCCACTGAAAATCCAGGTATCTCATTGCGGAAAAGAGGCAGAAATCCCACTTCCTCTATATATCCGATAAGCTCGTCCACCGTGTGCAGGCACTCCGGATCATCCTCCGAAACTCCATACATGATCCATGTTCCGTCTTTTGATTCCATAAACTCTCCTAAATTATTCGCCCCTCAAGGTGATCCATCTCATGGAGCACTATCTGGGCTATATATCCGTTGAACTTCATACGCTTTTTTGCAAATGATGCATCCTGAAACTCTACCTCTATGTCTCTATACCTTGTCACCTTTCTCGTGCCGTCCAGAGACAGACATCCCTCCTCTGTCTCGTAAGCCCCCGACTTTGACAGAAGAACCGGATTCAGCATGACAACATTGGCAAATCCCATGCTGACGATGATTATCCTCTTCTTATATCCGATCATGTTGCCCGCCATGCCGACGCACCTCGCCTGATTTGCCGCTAATGTGTCTTGCATATCTGCAATGATCCCCACATCCATAGGAGTCATCGGAGATGACTTCTGGCTAAGAAACATCTGGTCTCTTACTATCTGTTTTACCATGGCCTATTACCTTTCCTTATCTACTCACCATTCTTCACATACAGGAATATTTTTGACTTGAGAAGCCTCTTCGGTGTTGCCGAGATCTCGCATATCTCCTCATATATACGGTTGCACACGATAAAATACGCTGCCATCGCCGTCAGCACATTCTTCTGATTTGCCCGCTGGAAATTATACATTCCAGTCTTCTCGTTCCTGTCACTTCTGGCATGTTTTACCAGATTATAGTCATTCCACCAATCTGCGATCCGGTCACCCACAAACGCACTGAACGGTTTCAGCTCAATATCCTCAAAAGTATCTATCGTCCTCACCGCATCCAGCCGGATATCCGGGAATTTTCTAAGCACAGGAGTAAGCCTGTCATGTATGCTGTACTTCTTCCTGTAATCATCCTCCTCGACTATCTTGCAATATATCTCTATCAGAGAGTCTATATTGCTGCAGATATTCAGGAACATATTTATGTATCTGCTTGAAAATGTCGAGAAGTTGCTCTTGTGGATATCCACATACTCAGAACTGATCCGGACGTCCTTCTCAATGATCTGGTATTGCTTCCAGAAAATATTCAGGAACTCCTTCTCAGTTATGACAACTCTGGTCTTCTTCACCAGAACATTTACCCACAAATGTCCCTGACCTGTCCTGTCAGGTCTCACATCCTGACTCGTCCATACATCCTCAAGGGCCGCGCCAGAAACCGAATACACCATATCACAAACCTTTGTCTCGGTATAATTGGCAAATGTTCTTCCATCATCCCGCGTCTGCTCACCTTTTCCATACTTCCACGAAGCATAGAATACACCGCCAATCTTAAGCGCTTTCATAACCTTCGCAAAGATCTTGATCATATCACCCTTGTCAACATGGAGCATCGAGGCACATGCCCACACCGCATCAAATTCATTTTCGCAGTTTATATCCTCTATACGCATATTCAGAGCAGGTCTTCCCGTGAGCTCATATGTCTTCTTACACATTGTTTCAGACGCATCCAGAGATACGACATCATATCCCTTGTCCAGAAAATATTTGCTGTCGCGACCACTGCCGCAGCCAAGATCAAGAATCCTGCTGCCTGGCTTGAGATGTTCCTCAAAGCGCTTGTAAATGTCCGACATGTCTGCATTTCTGGTTATCTCGGAATACCTGTCAGCATGTGTGTTGTAGTATTCTATTGTTCTGTTTGTATTTTTATCATCCATTAAAATCTGACCTCTTCCGGTTCATGTGTGGTGAGGGTTCGAATCCCCCTCCACTTTCATATGTATCTACAGATTATTTGCCTTTCGCAGCAGCTTCTCAAATGACTCCGCAAATCTCTGGTCATCCTCTTCTGTCCTCTTCCTCGGCCCTTTGATATGATTCCTACTCGATGCCCTTCTCGCTTTCTTATTCAAATGTCTCTCCATAAGCATCTGATCGATATTCTCATTTGTATACCATTTTCCTGATTGATGTATCGCAAATGCACCTTTTCCCAGTGCCATCGCTGCCACACCATAATCCTGAGTTACAACTATATCACCTCTATGGCAAATGCTTATCAGCTTGTAATCCACCGCATCCGCTCCGGCACCGACCACGATAACCTCACTGTAATCAGATGTGAGGACATGGTTCGTATCGCATAGAAGCGTTACTGGGATGTTGTATTTTGTTGCTATGTCTTCTGCTATGCCTACTACGGGGCAGGCGTCGGCGTCAACAAATATCTTCATTGACCTAGTCCTTTCTCGTGCTGTCTCTACAGCAACGCCTTTAATTTAGACGCCTCCTCTTCTGTAAGTGTTACACCCTTACCCATCTTCTCATGCTCTGGGGCCCACTCTCTGATATCATACTTTGGTGTGCCACCGTTCCACGATATCTTATTAAGTTCTTTAGTCCATCCCTTTGCACTTTCCGAGATCACTCCTATGTGCTCTACTATTTCGTATTTAAAATCTGCCATTTTCTATATATCTCCTTTATTCTTTAAAGATAAAGCCCGTCACAACTCTTTGTTTGATGTGATGGGCCGTTGTTAATTATTATACCTGTTTTTATGAGGCTTTTCAATGATGCTATATCCTCAGAGACGTGGGATTGCAATTATTGGAGCGAAGAAAATAATTCTTGATCTATCATGTCCATTGACTTCATCTTTGACAACCACTCATCTGGTATACCTTCAAGTCCATACATGATTCCCGCAAGTCCCCCGGCTACCGCTGCTGTCGTATCCGTATCGCTGCCCAGATTCACCGCCTTGAGCACACAATCCCTGTAGTTATCCGTCGTAAGCAGGCACCACATTGCCGCCACAAATGTATCAACAACGTACCCCGAAGATCCTACGGATAAACTGTTAACCATATTCTCTATTCCAATAGCTGCCGATAGCTTTGAACCTTCCGGTACGTTCCATTATTGCCTCTGCAAGCGGCACACTGGTATCATCCGACCAGGTTCCCTCCGGCTGATTGTGCGTACCATAGCCTATCATATCTGTGCACTCAAATGCGCCCCTGAATTTAAATTCATACGGGACGCCCAACGCATCGCCTACGGCAAGACCGTAGATGGCGGATTTTAAAGTATTTGTCTTGTTCTCATCTATTGATGCCAATAGTAAGTCATCTGTATTATCAAACATAAGGTGATATATTTCCTGTCCCACAGCAAGCATTGAATCATCTAATACAGCAAAGTACCCCCCCCATATCCACTAAGGAATCAAGAGAATCGGCAACTGCTCTTAGTGCAACATTTCCATAAGCCTTCATTGGCAGCATTGACCACGCAATCAACATCTAACTCCGTTATTCCTGTTTTTACAATATGTATGTGTTCTATATAGTCTGACCTTCCTTCCATATTTAGAGTTCCAATCGTGAAATATCCACATGATTACATGAATTGATCATTTCCGGTGTCACATTCTCAATGTTATTTATCTATTGGTCTTGTAAATTTGCACTTCGGATATGCGCTGCATCCCCAGAACGCGCCATATTTGCCATTTCGCTTCACAAGATCACTACCACAAAACGGACACTTTGTCTTGATATTTTCAATATGCTGTTTCTTTTCAGCAGTGCTCTTATTGGTCAGATTTGTCAGCTTGTCCCTCATCGCCACTATCTCATCATGAGTATACTTAACTGGCATGCCGTTAAGCTGAGATCGTAATCTATTAAGCATATGTGGTCTACGCACTATTATAACATCTGATGTATCTGGCGGTATTTTCTTCAATGTGCACCTCTCAGAAAATACTATGTACGACATAAATTCTGACACTGGCTTTCCCAGATATTCTGCCAACGCCTTTATATGTGTCCTGTTCTGCTTTATTGGATTGTAAAACTTATGTTTCTCCCCATTCGGAAAGCTCTGTGTCCAGTTCAACTGATTGCAATCGCCAAATATCCACCCGCTGTAATTCTTACTCTCGATTACAAATATGCCCTTCTCATGTATCATCAACATATCTATTTCCGTAGTCTTGCTGCCTGTCGGAACATAAACATTCTTGAGTACAACAAGATCACCAGCTATGTTGTCATGTGTAAGTGCATATTCTGTTAAATACTCACCGTACTGCCCTACATTTCTGTAATGTAGGAGTGAGGTTATTATGCCTGGCTGTTCGCCTTTTAGTATTTCGAATAATCCCATTTATTCCCCCTATAAGTTATCTTGCTCAATTTCCACAGCATGCTTCTAAGCTACTTTTTTTCTTATCCACACTTCATAACGTGTTTTTTTGATTTTCTCATGCTTTGGGGTGTCTTCTATATAATATTCGTCAATCCGATAACTAGAAATATAATCTAGATTCCACAACTTTTTTAGCAATTTTTCATTATAACCATATTTATCAATAGGCAAAAACTCTTTATGTCTTCTCGAAATATCAGCTAGTTGTTTATATTCAAAAGCTAATGAATGCAATTTCTCTGATATTTCCTGAATAGTAAATATATCTATTTGATTTAATAATAGCTGATAACGATTCTCTACTTTTAACAATTCCCAGGCCCTATCAACGATTCTTTTTTCTACAGGAATATTCAATTTTCGAATTTCCATCGCAAGAGTCTCATCCACATTGGATATAGGTACCTGCCTCAACAAACTATTTATTTCTAATTCATTAAAACAGTTTCTAGCTATCAATGCACTCACTGTCTCAATTTCTAAATCTACATTTTCAATATCATTTACAAATTCGTTCTTATTATATATAAGATAATTCACGACCTGCTCTGGTGCAACTTTATACATAGATTTTAAATATTCATGTGAATATGGCACATATCTATTATTTACAAGGACTTCTATTCTATCATACTCAAACTTAGCTAGATCCAAATCAAAGTATTCTATATTGTATGTACTAATAATCAAAGAAAATGTTTCATAGGAAATATTTTTAATTATTAAGTCTTTGATGATTATATCTGTTAGGTTATCAGGCCTATCGCATTTTATTAATTCTGTTATATTTTTTTCAGTCCACTCTAATAATTCATTTGTTATTGAATATTCCATGTAATACCCAACAAATGTTTCCCAAGCATTAATTATTTTATCTTTTTCCAATATATAATCCCAGATTTGTTTTCTTTCTTGCTTATATTTCTCTTCACATACACAGCATCCAGTAAAATCTTTCCAAATTATATTTTCGTGATCTATTACTTCTTTACATAATTCTATTTCATTAACAAATTTCCTTTCTAAAATTTCTTCCACTGCTTCAATGTTCTCTTGTGTGTTTTCATTCTGACCTACCACAAATTCTCTAACATAAGAATCAAATTCATTATTTTTCTCTAGTCTATTATTCAATGGCCAGAAATTTGCTTTCTTTATAGTTGTATAATTTGCATTTTTTAATGTATTTAGTAGGTCTGGGAAATACAGCCTAAATAAACTTGTTAACATATTCCAGTTAAGCTTATAGTAGTTATTACTAAATATATACTCCAAAACCATTTCATCTGCGCCTTCAATTTCTATATTTGAAAAACATACTTTTTGCCTATTAATAAAGACTACCATAATATCATATGGAATATTTGATAATTTCACTAATGCATTTTTATTATTTTCTATAAACTCAGCTATACCTCTTTTTTCAGGTTCAGCAAGCGTGCCATTTTCATCTATGATTAGCTTATTTTTATCAATATATGAATTACTATTTTGTAGTGAAATATCTTCCATATTAGCATACTCTAAAATTAACGCTAAATATTCAAATTTTTTATCATTAGACAACAAATTGTCATTAACAATCTCATGCCATAATTTACAATTTCTAGAACAAATCAGAGGAACAAAAATTTCTATATTCTTATTTCGTTCTATATATTTTTTAGTGAATTCATAGTATTTTTTATTTCCATTTAAAAATCCATCAAACAAAAATCTACATTTATCCGAATCTTTTTGTTTAGTTATAATATAGTCAACAATGTCAAAATTTAATATTTGTATTTGTTTAAATTCATAGTCTTCTATACGCGCGCACACCTGTGCAACATTTTTCATTGTCTGTGTCCAATCTTCTCCAGTCTCCTGCATACGAACTTTTCTTATAAAATTCATTTCATCCTTAGTAATACTATTTGGATGGAAATAATTTATATAATCAGCATAGTCTTCATTTATAAAACCTTTACTCAATAGAAATATCAAAAATTTATTATTTTGAACTTCATCAGAGAAAATAATATCACTACCATATTTGTCTATTAATTCTCGCAAAGAAAATGAATGTATTTCCTCTACTACCTTGTTTATATCATTTATTTTTTCCCGAATAATTTCTCTGTCTTTATTATATTTTATATAATCAAGTCTGCTCAAATACCTTTGAATATTTTTATCATTTTTCATACTGTCTATGCTTCGCCAAATGTTATTTTGGCTGCGAATATCCATTCGGGTATCTTTTTTTAGCAAATTCAAATCAAAACTATCATCCATTATATCTTGATAATCATATCTATCTGCTCCAATATCACAGTAGTTAAATTGTCCGTTATTTCCTTCTAAATAATGAATAAGAGCAGCCTTCACTTCCTGTTCATTTTCTAATACATCTTTTTCTATATTCTGTAAAATTTTTACAAATCTTTCTTTATCATCATCTAGTTCATTCTTCTTTGTTTCTACGAATTTTATCTTATCTTCAAAAGACTGTTTTATAACTCCCTTTTCTGCCTCCGCTTTTGAAAATTCCCTTGGATATAAACTTTTAAAAACCATCATTGAAAACATAGCTTCATCACGTAACTTTATGCTATTTAATGTTTGTTTATATATTGAAAACTCATTACAAATATTTGTTAACAATCTCATATCTTCAATGAATGGAGATATTAAATTTATATATTTTGAAGAAATATCATATATTGTACTTTTTTCTGTACCATCTTCTTTTTTCTCGAATTTAAGTTTTTCTAGTAATTTTTCACCAGAATTTGTTGAATTAATAATTGGGATAATAGGAATAATAAAATCAAAAAACTTGGTTCTCTCTTGATCATTAAACATATCATCCTTTATAGCATATACAAAAACTATTCTCCTTTTTATAAGATCATAGTTGTTCAATAAAGTGTTAAGTTCACGTAACTTCACAAAAATTTCTGATGTGTTAAACCTATCTACATCTTCTATAAAAACAACATTATATTTAGTCATTTCAAAGAAATATATTATTTCATCTAGAGCCTTATCAAAAATTGAATTTTCATTTTTATCATCCGTAAACTTTGCTTTATCAGCAATACTTATCTCCGCAATTCTAAATTTAGAAATACACCATTTCAATACATATGAAATCACAGCAATAAATAATAAACTGAACATAATCACGATCACGCTTACATAAATTTTAGATATTTCATAATATTGACTAATATAAATAAAATAGTTTAATACTTTATCAATTACATCTGGATAACAAAATATAACACCAGCAAGTAATAACCCTACTGCCACCGTAATTATAATAAAATATTGTCTCCAACATATATTCTTTATCTTTCTATATCTACTTTGAGGAATCTTATTTGAATCTATCTTATAAAACAATTGTTTTAAGATTCCCTTTTCAATTAGAGTTTCGTAATCATAATCATCATTTACATCAAATGTTGCCAAAGAAATATTTAATGATTTTATTCTAGGATGCATCTCTAAATAAGACTTAATGACACTACTTTTCCCAGAACCATATGGTCCTGTCAATGCTACATTCTTTATTTTTTTGTTTTTTAAAGCCCAAGACAGCGCATCAAAATACACATCAGCATTTTCTATATCTGATTGAGGCGCCATATCTTCATATACTCTATATTTACTATTATACCGCACCTCTAGTTCGTTTATATAACTGTTGAACTTTTTTGTTATACTCTTTATATTTTCATCAATACTCTGTTTTATATTTAGCCCTATTAACTTTATTATATTTGTAATTTTCATGTATCCCCCTCGTTCAACAATGTAGCACAAATTTATGTTTCTTCTTGTAATACCACTTACTACAAATTTTGTCACCAATGCAAGTGCCTTTAGCTTGTCTATGTCTATTTCTGCAGTCTTGATTTCTCTATCATACTAAAAATTTCATCTGCTACATTTTCAGCCGACTTTTCTTCCGTATTAATCCATGTATCTTCTTTGTAATATTTATTCAAGTATGCAATATTCCAATCCAATCTCTCTAGCGCCTGTCTCTGAGCTACTCCTTTTGTCGCTCTTTCTTTTAATCTATCTTTTATTGTTTGTTTACTTGCGTTAAGTATTATATGTTTTATTCCTACCTTTTCTCCTAAAGACTCCAACAATATTTTTCGACATTTATCATCTGTTAACGCCATTTGAACCACTAAAATATCATTTTTTTCACAAAACAATACTAGTTGTCCTTTAAAATATTTTAAAAAGCATTCATCAGCCCATGGAGATTTTACTTTTGATTGGTCAATCTTAGGATTCGACAAATATTTTTCTTGATAATAATAATCTGAGTCCACATTATCCACTGTTAATCCATTTTCCATTAATTCATTTGTTAAAAAATTTGCTACTGTTGTTTTCCCTACTCCACTTGCCCCATCTAACCAAATGATTTTATACATACACACCATCTATTCTCCTCCGCAACCATACCACTCCCGCCACGACTCTCACCATACACAACCTTCTGTGTGCCACCTATACTCATAGCTCCACCGACACCATAATACTTCTCAAAGAACTGTTTCAGTTTTTCTATGACCGCCTGTTTCTTCTTGTCACGTCCACTTCCGCCAAATCTCGAAACCGGTGGCATAAGCTTGTCTATGTCAGTTCCGGCTGTTCTGATTTCTCCATCGCGGAATGCATTTTCTATATAACGTCTCGTGTTCTCTGGATTCAAGCGCTCTTCGGATATGATCTGAGCAAGATCATTTTCACGCTGCTCTACAACAAACTCCCGCCATTCAGCCATTACATCCTCTACATCATTGATTCCTGCAATGAAATTTTCTATAAGTGCTTTCTTACTGCGGAGTTCTGGACTTGCCTCTACTGCTCGCTTAATAGTTATGAGAACTTCCTTATCCTCGCAATGTGTATCATGATATTTTTTTACAAGCATGAGTATATAATCTATGTTAATTTCTATTTGCTTTATAAGCTTAACCTCAAATACAATGTCGTCCGTTATATCCACACTTCCATTATTCTATCTCTTCAATTCTCGGTGTCATGTGCACATGAACATACTTATTCATATTTAGTTTATCTCTCATTCATTTGCACCTGACACCTCGACCGCTCCCTGTTCACTCAGAATGTTTATCTCATCTAATGCCTTCTGCTGATCTTTTTTGAAAAATCTATCCATTCTAGCTGCTTATTTTCATATTCTTATTTCTTCGTCAAATATGTATTTTCTACATAAGTCTCTGGTGTCGCCTCTTCAATTACTCCAGACTTTGGATCAAATATATATTTCTTCTTCAATCTCTCATACAATACTGATCCTACAGTTTCCATAACCTGCTTCATCATATCCGGATCATCAAATAGTTTTCTGAA
>UMBX01027355.1_pt1 | contig 23276 bp, 26 predicted proteins | sample 1964081 | NCBI WGS metagenome assembly UMBX01 (sample SAMEA4835952, study PRJEB28245) | human gut metagenome | biome: gut microbiome; material: fecal sample | place: Denmark | collected 2008
ATATTTTTAATTTATTATTATTTATGGAAGGAGAAATTATATGGAAAATATTTTAAAAGTTGACAAAATTGAAAAATACTATGGTAGTCGTTCATCTTTAACAAAGGCGATTGATAATTTATCATTTGAAGTTGATAAAGGCGAATTTGTTGCTATCATGGGAGCATCTGGATCAGGTAAAACTACTCTTTTAAATGTTATTTCTACTATTGATAGAGTAACATCTGGGCATATCTATGTTGGTGGTGAAGATATAACAAAATTAAAAGGAAACCAACTTAATAAATTTAGAAGAGAAGAATTGGGATTTATCTTTCAGGATTTTAACTTGTTAGATACTTTAACTGCCTATGAAAATATTGCACTTGCTCTATCTATTCAAAATGCTAATGTATCAGAAATTGAAGAAAAGATAAAGAAAGTTGCTGATGAATTAGATATTAAAGATATCTTAAAGAAATATCCTTATCAAATGAGTGGAGGACAAAAACAAAGAGTTGCATCTGCTAGAGCAATTATTACAGATCCAAAGTTAATACTTGCAGATGAGCCAACAGGAGCATTAGATTCTAAATCTGCTAAAATGTTACTTGAAAAATTTAATCATTTAAACGAAGAACTTTCAGCAACAATTCTTATGGTAACTCATGATGCTTTTACTGCCTCTTATGCACAAAGAGTGGTCTTTATCAAAGATGGTAAAATTTTTAAAGAGATTCATAAAGGTAATGATTCTAGGAAAGAATTTTTTGATAAGATTATTGATGTAGTAACATTACTTGGTGGCGATTTAAATGATGCTTTGTAAATTATCAATAAAAAACATTAAGAAAAGTATGAAAGACTATGCCATCTACTTTTTTACTTTAATTCTTGGTGTAGCAATATTTTATGTATTTAATGCACTTGGCTCACAAACAGTAATGTTAGATGTATCATCATCTGCTGAAGAATTAATTGAACTTATGATGACAATGTTATCTGGAGTTAGTGTATTTGTGTCATTTATACTAGGATTTTTGATTATATATGCTTCAAGATTTTTAATAAAAAGAAGAAATAAAGAATTTGGTATTTATTTAACTCTTGGTATGAGTAAAAGAAAAATATCTATGATTCTATTCTTTGAAACACTATTTATTGGAATTATCTCATTATTAGTAGGTCTTGGAATAGGTATTATTCTATCCCAATTAATGAGTTTAGTAGTTGCTAATATGTTTGAAGCAAATCTTACAAAATTCGCATTTGTATTTTCTAAAGCATCTTGTATTAAAACTATAATTTACTTTGGAATTATGTACTTACTTGTAATGATTTTTAATACTTATAGCGTAAGCAAATGTAAGTTAATAGATTTATTAAATGGTGCAAAAAAAAGTGAAAAAATTAAACTTAAAAATCCAATTTTATGTATAATTATTTTTATTATTTCATGCTTAGTTTTGGGTAAAGCATATCATATGGTAACAGTTGAGTTTCTTACTTTACAAGATGTTAAAGATATATTAAAACCAATAGTAATGGGAGCAGTATCAACATTCTTTATTTTTTGGTCTTTATCAGGACTTATTTTAAGGATTGCTATGAGTATAAAGAAATTTTATTATAAAAGATTAAATAGTTTTACTTTAAGACAGTTTAGTAGCAAAATCAATACAACAGTTTTTTCAACAACAATTATTTGTTTAATGTTATTTATTACAATATGTTTATTATCTGCTTGTCTAACAATGAAAAATTCAATGAATGCTAACATAAGAGAACTAGCACCAGCTGACTTTGAATTTACAATTAATATGAACATGGATAAATACTATGATAGTTTTAGAAAATATGGTTATAATGATAATCAAATTAAAAATTCTCATTATACTGCATTAGAAATGTTTGATGTATTCAATTATGATATTACTAAAGATATAAAGGAATATATTGAAATTAATACTTATGCAACACCAGACTTAACTATGAATCAAACTCTAGGATCGAAACTAGTTGAAGTAAGAACAAGTTTTCCTTTTTTGCAATATGATACAAAAGAATCAATAATGAAAATAAGCGATTATAATAAAGTTGCTAGGTTTTATGGAAATGAAGAATATTCTCTTAAAGATGATGAATATATGATAGTTGCAGATTTTAAATCAATGGTTGAAATTAGGAATATTGCTTTAAAAAACGGGGAACAAATCAATTTGTTTGGTCATACATTAAAACCAAAATATGATTCTTGCCGAGATGGTTTTCTAGAAATGTCTAGTAATCATATTAATACAGGAATTATATTAGTTTCTGATAATGTCATAGATGAAAATTATTTAATTAAAAATCATCTTATAGGTAATTATATTGCTACTGATAAAGAAGAAATCATAAAAATAGAAGATAATATTAATAAACTAGCAAAAAATCCAAAAGCAAACGATTATTTACTTCCTAGTGGTTCTACTAAGTTATCTATCAAAGAGGCAACAACTGGATTATCAGCAATGGTAACATTTATTGGGTTATATTTGGGAGTTATCTTTCTAATTAGTAGTGCAGCAATACTTGGATTAAAAGAATTATCTGAAAGTAGTGATAATAAACAAAGATTTAGAATGTTAAGAAAAATTGGTACAGATGAAAAGATGATTAATAAAGCATTATTTAGACAAATTGCAATATTCTTTATGCTACCATTAATATTGGCTCTAATCCATTCTGTATTTGGAATAATGTTTGCTATGAAAATTTTAGAGGTATTTGGTAATGAACAATTATTACCATCAATTATAATGACTGCTATATTTATAGTCGTTATATATGGAGGATATTTCTTAATTACTTATTATTGCAGTAAAAATATTATTAAAGAGCGATACTAATGGAATATAGGCAATATTCAAAAATAAAAGTTACAATTTAGATTAATGGAGTAATTAGAATACTCCATTTTTTTTAATTTTCATTTCTATGTATATTAACACCCTCGTACTTATTCACTTCTTCTTTAGAATAGACAACACTTTTTTATATTCTTTTGTAATATATTTAACTTTAGCTTTTACATTCTTCCTTGTTAAGTGTTCCATAACTTTTATACAAATTTGTCTTGTTGAAAATAACATTCCATTCCATAATTTTTCAAGTCTTGATATCAGTTTCAAGTTTAGAATAAATTACTGTAATCTTTTTTTCTTTCACACTTGTTTTTATTTGTCTTAATTTCAAGATTATTTTTTACTATCAGATGGCATTTTCTTATAGATTTTCTGCGACCATTAATTTTACTAGCCATTGCAGAAATGCAATGTCTGCCAACAACTAATACTAAAGCATCTATTTATCTTATTTTAGATTCATGATTTTTTTCATTTTTTATACTTTTAATTTGATTTTTATGAAATTTTTCTAATTTTTGTGATATACCCATATTAACAATTTCCTACTGTATTTTTTAATTTTAACAACAGTTTACAAAGTTGTTTTTATTTCGTCAAATTGTAACTTTTATTTTTGAATATTGCCTATAGAACTTTATTATTTAAATAAGATATAATGAAAATCACATCTAAAAATATAGATGTGATTTATTAGAGTCATTGATTTTTGAAGAACTATTTTTAGTAGGTTTTAATTAGAATTTTTTCAATATAGTTAATCAATAGATACATAAGATAGGATACAATCATTAATATAATAATACCAGTAATTACTAAATCTAAATTAAATACTTGAGAACCATACATAATTAAATATCCGATGCCTTCTTTTGATACCAGTAGTTCTCCCATAATAACTCCTATTAATGACATACTAACATTAATTTTTAAGCTAGAAATAATTGTAGGATAATTACTAGGAATAATTAAATATCTTAAAATTTGGAATTTATTTGCTTGAAAAGATTTTAATAATTTTATTTTATTTTTGTCAGTTGCTATAAATCCATTATAAACAGTAATTATTGTAATAATTAAGGAAATAAGTAAAGACATTACAATAATAGATTTAGTATTTGCACCTACCCAAATAATTAAGATGGGGCCTAATGATACTTTAGGTAGTGAATTAAAGATGGTGAGATAAGGATCAATAACTTTAGCAATAAATGGATTATACCATAAGAAAATAGCAATTAATATTCCTAAAATTGTTCCCAAACTAAAACTAATAAATGTTTCATAAATAGTAACTAAAATATGATGAATAAGATTATTATGAAGATATAAATCAATTATTGTTTTAACAACATTTTTAGGAGAAGAACTAATAAAGGAATTAATTATATTATTATCAACTAATTTTTGCCACAAAATAATAAGAAATAAAAGGATAAAAATCTGACTAAATATAACTAATATTTTATTTTGTCTAATTTTTTTTAAGTATTTTTTATATCCTTTAGACTTCATGATCGAACACTTCCCATATTTTTTGATAATACTGTTGAAAATTTTTCGCCATTCTATTTTGGATAGGACCAAAAGTATCATTTAATTTGATATCGTAAATTTTTTTTATTTTAGCAGGGCGCTTTGATAAGACAATTACTTGTTCAGAAAAAGCTATTGCTTCCTCAATATCATGAGTTATAATAATTGTTGTTTTTTTTTCTTTTTTGATAATCTTATATACATCATCTGATACACGAAGTCTAGTTTCAAAGTCTAAGGCTGAGAATGGTTCATCTAAAAGTAAAATATCTGGATTAGTTGCTAATGTTCTGATTAAAGCAACTCTTTGTTTCATGCCACCTGATAAATTTGTGGGATAACTATAAATAAAGTCTTTTAATCCATAATTTTTTAGAAGAGAGATGACTTTTTCTTTTTTTTCTTTGGTTAATTCTTTTTTTATTTTTAATCCAATTAGACAGTTATCTAAAACATTTAGCCATGGAAATAGACAGTCATTTTGAAACATATAACCTATTCGAGGAGTCTTTTTATTAAAAATAATTTCGCCGTTTGTTTTATTTTCAAGAGAACCAATAATATTTAAGAGAGTTGATTTTCCACATCCTGATGGTCCTATTATTGCTGTTATGCTTTCTTCTTCTAATGGAAAGCTAATGTTATCGATAGCTAGTATTTCTTTTTCTTTGGTATAATATGTTTTGGATAAATTTTTTATTTCTAGGATTTTTTTGTTCATGAATTGAAATTGGTTGTGTCAATTAAATCTTGGTAAGGGGCATAAGTGTCTAGTAAGCCAGCAGAAATGATGATATCTTGGATATGATTCCATTCTTCTTCGTTGATGGAGATATCTTTTTTCCAAGCATCACCTTTTTTGTATTCATCAACAATAGTTATTAGATCATTTAATGATGTATTAGGGAAATAATCAATAATGTGATTAGCGATTGTTTCTGCGTTTTCTTTTTCGACATATTTTAATGCTTTATCAATAGCTTTTGAAAATCCTTTAATGATATCTGGATTTTTTTCGATATAACTTTTTCTTGCATTATAAGCAGTATAAGGAACTTCTCCTCCTAATGCACCTAAGTAGGCTACGGTATAACCTAGATTTTGTTTGGTTAATTCTAGAGCATTTGGTTCAAATAAGGTTACGAAATCTCCTGTTCCACCAATGAATGCTCCTGACATTGCGGAAAAAGCGATAGAAGTATCTATGGTTAAGTCTTTTTTGGGATCAATGCCATTTTCTTTTAAAGTATATTCTAAGGTCATTTCTGGCATTCCTCCTTTTCTTCCTCCAATAATATGTTTGCCTTTTAAATCATTTAGCGTAAAATTATCAATTTTGGTTCTTGAGACAATGAAAGAACCATCTCTTTTGGTTAATCCTGCAAAAGTTTTGGGATAATCTTTTTCTCCTTTGTTGTATACATAGGTTGTTGTTATTTTGAAGAAAAAAGTTTTACTAATGGTTGACAAAACAAAAAAAATAGTTTAGAATATAGAGCCAAGTTTGGGGGAATGGCGATGAATGAGGTTACGAAAGAAATAAGTATTTTTCTATTGTCTTTTATGATTATTCTTTTAATTGTGGTAATGTTTGTTGATAACGATAGTTTGAATTCTTTATTTATTGATTACAGTAATCAGCTTTCTGTTAATGAGGTAGGAGTGCTTAATGTAGATTATGATAAGGTTGTTTATCAAGATACAAATGTTACTAGTGTTGCTAATAATTCTTCTTCTAATGTTGTTCAAATGGCAAATACTCCTGTTTCAGATGGATGGGCATGGCCTACTGATGGTGGATATACAATTACTACTTATTTTAGTGCTGGGCATAAGGCTTTAGATATTTTTAAGGGATATGGAACCAATATTTATGCTGCTAATAATGGTGTTGTAACAACGGTTAAAGCTGGTTGTATTGCTGGTAATTTAGCATGTAATGGAAGAGGAGGAAATTATGTTATTATTAAGCATAATTCTTCTAATTATTATACTGTTTATATGCATTTAAAAGATATTCATGTTAAAGTAGGAGATAATGTTTCTAAAGGACAAGTTATTGCTTCTATGGGAAATACTGGTAATGTTATTCCTGTTCCTACTGCTGTTTCTCCTTATTTAGGGACACATTTACATTTTTGTTTATATATTGGAGAACCTTATCGAGGAGGGTATGCTGTTAATCCTATGAGATTGTATTAGCATATTCTTTTTTTTTGTTCATATTTCTATTATAGGAGGGAAATAGGTGGATATTCAAGAGGAAATTAGGAAAGGAAAGACGATTTATGATTTATCCTTAAGGGTAACTTATTATGCTAGAGTGAGTACTGATCATGAAGAACAATCTAGTAGTATTATTAACCAATCAGATTATTTTTCTAGATATATTCAAAATTATTCTAATTGGATTTTTATTCCTGGTTATGTTGATGAAGGAATAAGTGGAAAAGATGTGAAAAGAAGAGAAAGTTTTTTAAGAATGATAGAAGATGGGAAAAGGCATTGTTTTGATTTAATTTTAACAAAAAGTGTTTCTCGATTTGCTAGAAATACGATTGATAGTATTTTATATACGGAATTATTTCTTCAAAATGGGGTAGGTGTCTTTTTTTTAAATGATAATATTAATACTTTTTATTCAGATAGTGAGTTTCGTCTTACTTTAATGGCTTCTATTGCTCAGGATGAACTTAGAAAATTATCTGAAAGTGTAAGATTTGGATTGAGGCAATCGATTGAGAGAGGGATTGTTTTAGGAAATAGTAATTTACTTGGTTATTATAAGAAGAAGGGAAAACTTTATATTGATGAAGAAGAAGCTTTGATTGTTCGGGATATTTATACTTGGTTTTCTAGTGAAAAATATAATTATCGTGAAATTAGTGAAATGATTTTTTCTAAATATCATAAAAAACTAGATAGTACAGGAATTAAACGAATTCTTATAAACTATAAATATAAGGGGTATTATTGTGGAGGAAAAACTAGGGTAATTGATTATAAAAAGAATATTAGGAAAAATATAGATAAGAAGAATTGGGTTGTTTATAAAGATTATGAGAAAATTCCTCCTATTGTTGATGAATTTGTTTGGAATAAAGTTCAAGAAATTATTGAAAAGAGAAGGAAAAATAAAAATAATTATTTTAGAAAGATTTATTGTGTTAAACATAAAAGATATTTTACTTTAAGAAAAAAGAAATATAAAGATATTTATTACTTATATTATTATTGTCCAAAGTGTAGTTCTTTTTCTAATGATTTTATAGGAAAAATTTGGAATATTCATTCTTTTTCTAAGATGTTTATTTATCCGTATGAAGATGTATATTTATTCAAAGTGTTCTTGTGTAAATAAATATTTTTTTGTTAAATCATTTTACAAAATACTTTAGATAGTGTTATAATATTAAAAGTTAATTAGAAGGTATTGGTGATTTAGTATGGATAAGGTTTGTCAGTTTTATGTTATTTTAGGAAATAAAGATTATCAGGGAAAAAATGATGGAAATGTTTATATTAATGCTACTGGTGTTGGAGATATTAATTTAATTAAAGATGCTATTTTTAAGTATTATCATAAAAAGAGTAAGGAAAATGTTAAAGTTTCTAGTCGTATTATCTTTTTGATTCCGGATTCTAGTTTAGATGCACAATGTCAGATGATTATTGATCAGTTGCACTTGGTGGGAGAAATTCAATATCTTCCTAAAAGGGTGGAAAAAGTTGTTCCTTTAGAAAGCAATGTTTTAAATTCATCGACAGTTTCTTCTTCCAAAGAAAAAGTAGAGGATGCTACTAGTTCTATTCCGGGAGAAAATGGGACAGTTTCTCATATGGTGGATTCAGTTAATTCTATTCCTCAAAATACTTTAGAAGAAGTAAGACAGGAATTAGAAGAAAATTCTTTAGAGAAAGAAGATAAGGATAAGTATTCTTCTGTTCCTTTAAAAGACAATATTTATCGGGGAGATGTGGATAATTCTATTTTAAATAAGAAAAAGGATAATCAAAATGGAGTTAGTGAGATGTATGCGAAAGATTCTGCTACTTATATGGGATACAATCCTACTTTGATTAATAATAATGTTCAATCTATTGTTGGAAATCATAGAAAATCTGCTTTTATTTCTTTACCTGTTATTGTTTTTATCTTGTCTGCTGTTTTGTTAATTGCTTCTATTGTGATACTATTCGTTTTGAATTAGTATCTTTTTCTTTTTTGGCAACAACCTATATTGTTGCTTCTGTGCCACAAAATCCGATGTCTGCATCTCCGGATAAAACGGCGGACATTACTGCATCAGCACCTTGTGATAAGGTAATTTCTACGTCTAATCCTTCATCTTTAAAATAACCTAGAGCATCTGCTAAGTATTGGGGAGCATAAAAGATACTGTGTGTTACCTCTGTTAGAGTTACTTTCTTTAAGTTACTATCCTTGTTATTTTTCTTTTGGGTGTTTATGCCAAATGTTATGCCAAGTGCCAAAATAATCATAATTGAACAAATTAAAATAATTTTTTTCATTTTTCCTCCTTTTATCATTTTATTTTATTCTTACTTTAGTATTTTGGTTACGTATAATGTAAATTAACTTGATAAAGTTTTTTCTTTTTGGTAAGATTTAGTAGGAGGATGATAAAGTGAAGAGAATAGCAATTAATGGTTTTGGTAGAATTGGTCGATTGGTATTTCGAATTATGGAGAATGATCCAGAAGTAGAGGTTGTTGCGATTAATGATTTGACTGATAGTGAGCAGTTGGCTTATTTACTTAAGTATGATACAAATCATCGTGTTTATCGAGAAGAAGTTTCTTTTGATGAAGATGGTATTATTGTAGGAAATCGTCATATACATGTTTATAGCGAAACTGATCCTAGTAAACTTCCGTGGGATGAATTAGGAATTGATTTGGTTTTTGAGTGTACGGGAAGATTTGTTGATGTTACAAAGGCTCATGCTCATATTGAAGCAGGGGCTAAAAAGGTTATTATTTCTGCTCCTGCTAAAGGAGATATTAAGACTATTGTTTATCATGTTAATGATGATATTTTAGATGGAACAGAAGAGATTATTAGTGCTGCTAGTTGTACAACAAATTGTTTAGCACCTGTACTTTCTGTTTTAGAAAAGGAATATGGAATTGAAAAAGGATATATGACTACTATTCATGCTTATACTAATGATCAAGTTACTTTAGATGTTGCGCATAAGAAAGGAATTCAAGCAAGAAGAGGAAGAGCTTGTGGGATGAATATTGTTCCTACCTCAACTGGAGCTGCTAAAGCAATTGGTAAAGTTATTCCTAGTTTGAATGGAAAGATGAAAGGTGGTGCAATGCGGGTTCCTGTTAGCGATGGTTCTTTAGTTGATTTAACTTTACAATTGAAGAAGAATGTTACTGTATCAGAAATTAACGATTTATTTAAAGCAAACGTGAATGAGACATTACATTATACGGATGATCCTATTGTTTCTAGTGATATTATTTCTTCTACTTGTGGGGCTACTGTTGATGGGAATTTGACTGATGTTTTAGATGGGGAGAATGGTCAACTTGTTAAAGTTATTGCTTGGTATGATAATGAGATGGGATATTCTGCACAGATGGTTAGGACAGCTAAAAAATTTATTAGTTTATAAAAAAGAGCAAATTTAAGGATAAATTTGTTCTTTTTTAAAGCCGTAAGTATTGGTAATAGGATCTTTAAATAGATCTTCTTTAGGAGGAGAATAGGTTAGAATAATAAAATTTAAATAGATTAAGATAATAAATAAAATGGATAATGTATTTAGATAAGGAATTTTTTTAGTATTTAAGATATAATAGGCAATTAATTGACATAAGGAGTAAGTAAGTAGCATTAGTAATAATGTTACGGGTAAAAATTCTCCAATGATATAATAGATAGGAAGATATAACAGTAAAAAAATTAGGATGGATAAAGTACTACTTAAGAATAGGTTAAAAGAAAAGTTATTTACTTTTATTTGTTCTTTTTTTAAGAGGAGATAATCAAATAATCCGTAGATTATGGTTGAAGTAAAAAGTATTTTTAAATGTTCAAAGATAGATTCATTTATGGGAAAAAAGAAAGAGAATAAGATATTAGGGAATAGATTGTAAATAAAATGGCTGGGAAAAGATAAGAAGAAAATACCAAATACAGCGATTATTCTTGTTTTGATTAACTTTTTTTCTATTTTTATCACCTCAGTAAAATATATGTTAATGGATAGAAAATACTTATTCTTCTTTTTCCTTTTTGTAAATTTAAGGTTGACAGGCTTATGTTCTTATCATAGAATATATTTTCGAATTTTAACTGGAGGTAATTTTATGGAGTATGAGATAAAAAAGTTAAAAAGAATTGATATGCATACTTATCATCGGTTAATTTCTTGTTATGGAAAAGAGAAGATAAATCAGTATTTTGATTTAGAAATTGAAAAAAGTATTCAAGGAGGAATTTCTTTAGAAGAAATTTGGGAAAAGTTTGGCTATTACTTATCTACTTTGGATAAGAATTTATTTTATGAAGATATTCTTCAACAGATGAAAAAAAGTTCTGTCAATAAACGAAATGGAAAAAGTTTATTTTCTTTAGAGGATGAAGTTTATTATGGATTTCATTTATTAAAGAAAGATTATATTCAAATTTTTGCTCATCAAGATAGTTATGTTGATTTAGATTTAGAAAAGGTATTTTCTTCAATTAAAAGTACTGATACTGGGAAAAAGTTGGTAGAAAAATTTAGAAAATTTTATTCTGATTGTAATAGATGTTCAAATTTTGATCAGTATTTTCAAATAATTTTAAAAAAATATCAAAAAGGACTTCAAGAGGATAAAGTTCTTTCTTGTTTAGATTTAGCTATTTCTTCTAGTGAGGGTTCAAGTCTTTCTGAGGAAGAATTATTGGAACAGGTTGATATGTATTTGGATTATAGTAAGGCTGTTTATTTGTTTCAAGTTTATAATATTCGGTTAGTAAAATATTATGTTAGTCTTTATTTTAGGGATTGGCATATTACTGATTTGGAACAATGTGGTATGATTGGTCTTACTGAGGCAATTTTCAAGTTTGATATTCGTAGGTGTATTCATTTTTGTTCATATGCTTATTTTAATATTAAAAGAGCTATATTTAATAGTGCTTATGTAGATTATCATCTTTTTGGTATGCCTTTGGGGATTGCTAGTTTACAGAATAGGGCAATGAAAATTACGGATATGTATTATTTTTATTATGGAAAGAAAATTACTGATGAGGAACTTGCTTTAAAGTTAAATTTTAAGGATGTTAAGTTATTGTCTTTTATTCGAGAAAGAGATAATTTTGTTTGTGATTCTTTACAGAAGATGGTTAATAGTGAAAATGATGGTTATTTTGAACAAGATAATGCTAGTTTAATTGATAATATTTCTTATGAGATAGATAAATTTGAAGATGTAGATGAAGTGTTAGATGGGTATGATTTTTCTATTTTAATTCAAGATATTTTTCAAATTCTTTCTCCAAGAGATAGAGAGATTTTATTTAAAAGAATTGGCTATCAATTAGATGATGCTATGGGGTTACAGCAAATCGGAGAGGAATATCATCTTACTTGCGAGGGTGTTAGGAAAATTTGTCAGCGTTCTATTTTAAAATTGAAAAAAAGTAAAAAAATTAAATCTTTTTCTCCTTATCAGTAGTGTGATTTTTGTCATGCTTTTTTCTTTTCAAAAGTAAGTTTTTCGTGGTATAATATTTTTGCTTGAAAGTGGTGATGAGAAAATGAAATTAGAAATTAAGAATTTAACGGTAGAAGTAGAAAATAAAATTATTTTAAATCATTTGAATTTACAGATAGAGCCTGGTACTATTCATACTATTATGGGACCTAATGGGGTTGGTAAGAGTACTTTATCTAGAGTAATTATGGGTGATACACATTATCATGTTAAGAATGGAGATATTCTTTTTGATGGGGAGTCTATTCTTTCTCTTCCTGTTAATGAGAGAAGTCGAAAGGGAATCTTTTTAGCTATGCAATCTCCTATGGAAATTGATGGGGTTAGTAATCAAGATTTCTTGAGAACGGCTATTGCTCAGAAAAATCAAGAGAGAGTTGGGTTATATCAATTTATTCAAGATGTTGAGAAGGCTGTTTTGGAATTAAAAATGAATAAGGATTTAATTCATCGTAGTTTGAATGTTGGCTTTAGTGGGGGAGAAAAGAAAAAGAATGAAGTATTGCAAATTAAGTTATTAAAACCTAGTTTTATTATTTTAGATGAACTTGATAGTGGATTAGATGTTGATAGTCTTCGTATTGTATGTGAGAATATTCTTTCTTATAAAAAAGAAAATCCTGATGTTGCAATTTTGATTATTACGCATTATTCAATGATATTGGAATATTTAAAGCCTGATTATGTTCATATTTTAGGAAATAAGCATATTGTTAAGACTGGGGACTATCATTTGACTAGTGATATTGAGGCAAATGGGTATACAAAGTATTTAGAAGAGGATACTAATCATGAATAAAATTATTATTAAAAATAATGTTTTAGAGGAAATAGATAATGAAGTATTTTCTATTAAAAATTGTGAAATAATTATTAAGAAGAGTGGAGAATATGTTATTGAGTATCAAGATTGTTCTTTAGTTAATTGTTTTATAAAAATACTTAAAAATATTGTTGCTAAGATATTTATTAGTAGTGTAGATAATGATTTGGAGGTTAATAATCATTATTCTTTAGATGAGAATAGTCAGTTGTTATTGTTTCAATTTTATTATAATAAAAATGTTTTGGAGAATACGATTATTGATTTGAATGGAAAAAATTCTTCTTTTAAAGAGGGCTTTTCTAGTATCAGTAGGGGATGTGAGGAATATCATATTATAGTAAATCATAATGCAAAAAATGTTTCTAGTGATATTCAAAATAAATGTATTGGATTGGATAAATCTTCTATTACTTTGGATATTAATAGTGTTCTTAAGAGAGGAAATACTAATTGTGTAATGGATCAATCCAGTCGTATTTTAACACTTGGGGAAGTTGATGCTAAGATTATTCCTAATATGTTTATTGATGAAGATAGTGTTGTTGCTAAACATGGTTCTGTAATTGGTGGATTTCGGGATAGTGAAATTTTTTACTTGATGAGTCGTGGGATTTCTTATTCAGAAGCCATTCATTTATTGATAAAGGGATTTATTTTTTCTAATTTGATTGTTGATATGGAGAAAAGGGCGATGATTTTTTCCATTATTCAGAATTTAAGAGGTGAGTAGATATGAATCGTGAAGATTTTCCGATGCTTAATCAAGATTTAATTTATTTAGATAATGGGGCTACTACTTTAAAACCTAAATGTGTTATTGATAGTGTAGTTTCATATTATAGTAATTATTGTGCTAATGCTCATCGGGGAGATTATTCTATTAGTCAAAAAGTTGATAGTATGTATGAGAATGTTCGTGAGAAGATTAAGAATTTTATTCATGCAAATGATAGTAGTGAGATTGTTTTTACGAGTGGGACTACGGATGGATTAAATCGAATTGTTTTTGGTTATTTTAGGAAAAAACTAGTTGAGGGAGATGAAGTTTTAATTACGGAAAGTGAACATGCTTCTAATGTTCTTCCTTGGTTTAGTTTGGCAAAAGAGAAGGGGATTTTTGTAAAATATATTCCTCTTGATTCCCATCATGAAGTTACGATTTCTAATGTTAAGAAGAGTATTACTTCTCGGACTAAGGTAATTTCTTTAGCTTATATTACGAATGTTATTGGAGATATCAGGCCGATGAGAGAAATTATTGATTATGCCCATCAAAAAGGAATTTTAGTTGTTGGGGATGGAGCGCAGAGTATTAGTCATTTGAAGATGAATGTTAGTCTAGATGATGTTGATTTCTTTGTTACTAGTGCTCATAAGATGTATGGTCCTACTGGTGTTGGTTTTTTATATGGAAAGTTTGATCTTTTAAATGAAATGGATCCTGTTATTTATGGTGGTGGGATGAATGCAATGTATTTAAAAGATGGTTATGTAGAACTTCGTGAAGTACCGACAAAGTTTGAAGCTGGAACGCAGAATATTGCTGGTGTTATTGGTATGGGAGAAGCAATTTCTTATTTAGAGAATATTGGTATGAATAAGATTATGAAATATGAGCATGAATTAAGAAATTATTTTGTTTCTAAGTTAAAAGAGTTAGATAATATTATTATTTATAATGAAGATACTGTTGGTAGTATTGTTACTTTTAATGTTCGGGATATTTTTAGTCAGGATGTGGCTATTTATTTGGATAAACATCATATTTGTATTCGTAGTGGTAATCATTGTTCTAAGATATTAAATCAAGTTTTTGATATTAGTAATACTTGTCGAGTTAGTTTGGGAATTTATAATACTTATGAAGAAATTGATGCTTTAGTAGAGGCTTTAAAAAATATAGAGAATATTTGGACGGAAATATTATAAATAAAAGAAGGTGATAAGAATGGATAGAGAATTAAAAAGAAGTATTATTTTAGATAATTATCAAAATCCTTATCATCGTTTAAGACATGATGAAGATGATTATTTAAAGTTAAATAGTAGAAATGTAAGTTGTATTGATAATATTGATGTTTATATTAAGATTAAAGATGGCGTTATTGAAGATATTAGTTTTGAGGGAGAAGCTTGTGTGATTAGTATTTCTTCTACTTCGATTATGGCTTCTACTTTGGTTGGAAAAACTATAGATGAGGCACTTAAGATTATTGAAAACTATGATGATATGATAGAAGAAAAGGAATATGATAAGGATATTTTAGGGGAGGCTGTTGTTTATGATGATATTGCTAAACAGCCTTCTAGGAAGAAGTGTGCTACGTTAACTTGGAATGGTGTTTATAAAAAATTGTTATCTTTAAAAGAAGGTAAGTAGTTTTTTCTTTGAAGTAATTTACAGAAAAATCAAAAAAAAGTGAAATGTGATAAAAAAGTTGTATTTCAAAAAAAACTAGTGTATAATAATTGTAAGTTATGATAAGGAGAGGATACTATGGCTTTGAGTAAATTGAAGAAGATGATTGTAGATGAAATTGATGATGAAGAAGTAGAGGATTCTGAAAAGAGTGAAGATATGGTTAATAGTGTAGGAACAGGTAAAATGATTTTGTTAGAGCCTCGTGCTTATTCTGAGAGTCAACAAATTGCTGATCATTTGAAGAAGAAAAATACTGTTGTTGTGAATATGAAGAGGGTAACGCCTGATCAAGCAAAAAGAATTGTAGATTTTTTAAGTGGTACAGTTTATGCTTTGGGTGGAGATTTACAAAAAATAGGTGCTGGTATTTTCTTATGTACACCTAAAAATGTTGATGTTGAAGGGGCTATTACTGATGATGATGATAAGGGGAAGAAGGCTAAGAATAACGATATTGATTTAGATTGGTAGAAGTTAGAGGGTGAGTTATGAAACGATTTAGTATTGTTAATAATGGATATAACATAGAAGAAGTGAATCAATTTATTGATATGGTTATTAAAAAGCTAGAACGATTGAGTGAAGATAATAATAACTATTTGATGCAATTAGAAACTTTGAAAAAGCAATCTAGTCAAAATACTGATGTAAAAGTTGCGAAGGCTTTGATTGCTGCTCAAGAGACAACGGATAAAATGAAAGAACTTGCTCGTACTGAGGCAGATTTAATTGTTAAAGAGGCTAAGGATAATGCTAGTGCTATTGTGCATGAAGCTTTGGTTTCTGCTCAAAAGACTGAACAAGAGTTGGATATGTTGAAGAAAAGTTATAGTGTATATAAAACAAAAATGGAAAGTTTAATTAAGGGACAACTTTCTTTGCTAGAGAAGAGCAATATTGAAGAATAATCTCTTCTTTTTTTGTTAACTTTTTTTTAAATATTTGGTACAATTGTAAAAGAAAGAAGGAAGAAGTTAATGATATATTTAGATTATGCTGCAACAACACCGGTTGATAAAAGAGTGTTAAGTACTTTTAATAAAGTTTGTTTAGATTATCCTGGAAATAGTAATTCTTTACATAAATTGGGGATGGAAGCAAAGGAACTTGAAGATTACGCAACAGAAAGAATTAAAGAATTATTAAATTTAAAAGATGAAGAGATTGTTTATACTAGTGGAGCTAGTGAAGCAAATAATCATGTTATTAAGGGTGTGTGTTCTAAATATAAGAGTCGTGGTAAGCATATTATTACTACCTTTTTAGAACATTCTTCAGTTTTATCTACGGTAAATTATTTAGCTAATCAAGGATTTATTGTTGATTATGTAAAAATTAAAGATGATGGTCAAGTAGATTTAGAGCATTTGAAAAAATTATTAAATAATGATACCATTTTGGTTAGTATTTGTGCTGTTGATAGTGAACTTGGGATTAGGCAACCTATTGAAGAGATTTCTAAAATCGTTAGAGACTATCCAAAATGTTTCTTTCATGTTGATTGTACTCAGGCAATAGGAAAAATTCCTCTTTGCTTTGATGATATGGATTTTGCCACTTGTTCTGCACATAAGATTTATGGATTAAAGGGGATAGGATTATTGATAAAGAAGAAGAATATTATGTTAGATAATCTTATTCATGGGGGGAAATCTACTACAGTTTATCGTAGTGGGACTCCAGCACTACCACTTATTGTTTCCACTATGAAAGCACTTGAATTGGTTATTCCTCATATTGAGGAGAATACTTCTTATGTTAAGGAATTAAATCAAAGTATTTTAGGATTTTTTAAGAAGTATCCTTCTGTTTTAATTAATAGTACTTCAAATTCTGTTTATTCTACGATTAATATTAGTATTCTTAATATAAAGCCAGAAACTTTTATTCATGCAATGGATAATTATGATATTTATATTTCTACTAAGAGTGCCTGTTCTAGTTCTAATACAATGTCTGATTCTGTGTATGCTGTGACAAAAGATCGAAAAAGAGCTATGCATAGTATTCGAATTAGTCTTTCTTTTAAAACGACAAAAGAAGAAATAGAAGAATTTTTTAAATGTTTTGATTTATGTTATCAAAGTTTAAATTTTAAGGGAAATTAGAATGAAAAAGATTTTTCTTTTGATTCTTCTTGTTTTTTGTCCTTTATCTTTTGTTTTTGCAGATACTAAAAATTCTGTTAATATTTATTTCTTTCATTCTAACACTTGTTCTCATTGCAAAGCTGAAAATAATTTTTTAAAAAGCATAGAAAAACAATATGATAACGTAAATGTATATCGCTATGAGATACATGATGAAAAAAATATTGATAAAATAAAAATGTTGGAAAATATTTATCAAATTAGTTTAGAAAGTGTTCCTGTAACGGTTATTGGTGATACTATTTTTTATGGATTTTCTGATGATGGAAGTAAAAATGAATTTTTGAGGGCAATTTCTTATTATTCTTTATATGGTTATCAAGATAAATTAGGGTATGCTTTTCAAGTAAAAACGTTACCAAGTTATCCTTATTCAAAAAATACTTTAAGTTATTCTTCCTACTTAAAAAAGATGAATATTAAAATATTAGGAATTCTTCCTATTTTTACTTTAGATAATTCTATGAATGCTAGTATTTTAGGTGTATTATCAGGGATTAATATTATCTTTTTATGTTCTTTAGTTCTTTTCTTTTTTCTCATTCAAAAAGAAAAAGAACATAAAAATCGTTTATTTCTTTTTCTTTTTTATTTTTTCTTTTCTTATTTAGGAAATATATATTTAATTAAACAAGGAATATGGTATTTTTTGTTTATTATTCTTTTTTTCTTTGTACTAATTTTCTATTCTTTAAAAAAGAAAAAATCTGTTTTTTGTCTTGCAGATATTGGATTAGTTTTATCTTTAATGGTTACTTTAATAACAAAGTATTATTTTTCTTATACCATAGATATTTTTAATCATATTAATCATTTATATCAGTTTACAGGACTAGATTGTCTTAGTTATTCCATTTATTACTTATTTCCTCTTTTCTTAATTTATCTTATTCTTCTTTGTATCTTATGTTTAATTAATGAGAAAAAGAGTAATAAGAAGATTAGTTTGTAATAATAAATAATAGAAAGAAAGCAGTTTAAAATTTTTAGAAATTTGAGGAGTAAAATACTTAAATTTCTTTTTTCTTTTTGATAAAGAATATTTATTGGTAGGAGAAAGTGGTGAAGAGTGATTGTTATAAAATGTATGTTTAAAAATAAAATGTATGTAAAAATAAAATCTATAAAAAGATAAGAAGAATTATTGACTATAGGTCGTGTTTTTGCTATTCTTTTATTAGGTAAATGATGTACATTTATGATTAAGATTAATAAAATACATAAGTTCCATAGAAGTATTTTATTAATAAAAAGAGGTGGAGATAATGGAACAAGATATAATTAATTTGTTGTCTAATTCTAGTAGACCTTCAATGAGTTCTATTGAGATTAATGATGCTTTGGGTTATAAATCTATTGATGATTATAAGGCTGTTATGAAGTTGTTGGATGAATTATGTGTTAAGGGTATTCTTTATTATAGTGAAAAAAAGAAGAAATATTTGTTATTAAAGAATAGTCATTTAGTTAGTGGAAAGATGTTGATGAATCCAAAGGGATTTGGGTTTGTATCTATTGGTGAAGGAAAGAAAGATATTTATGTTCATCGTGATAATTTAAATGGTGCTAGGAATTTGGATACTGTTTTAATTGAGTTGATAGGTGATAAGACTGAAGGAAGAGTTCATAGTATTTTGAAGAGAAATATGGAGAGTTTTGTTGGTACGGTTTATTTTAAGGATGGAAAATGTATGGTTCATCCGGATAATAAAAAGTTACTTGATATTGAGGTTATGAAAGAATGTCAAAAGGGGCTTGTTGATGGACATAAGGTTGTAGTAGAGCCTGTTGATGAAAGTAAATATTTAGGTAGTGTTACTCATGTTATTGGTCATAAAAATGATGTTGGTGTAGATATTTTATCTTTTGTTTATGAAAATAATTTTAAGCCTCAGTTTCCAGAAGAGGTATTAGATTCGATTCAAGATTTGCCTGATAATATTGAGGGAGAAAATTTAAGTGGTCGTCTTGATTTAAGAAATAGAGTTATTTTTACCATTGATGGAGATGATACCAAAGATATAGATGATGCGGTTAGTATTTTAAAGAATGATGATGGTACATTTGAACTTGGTGTTCATATTGCGGATGTTAGTCATTATGTAAAACCAGATACTTTATTAGATAAGGAAGCTTACGAAAGGGGAACTAGTGTTTATTTGGTGGACAGAGTAATACCAATGTTACCTCATCGATTATCAAATGGAATTTGTTCTTTAAATCCAAATGTTGATCGACTTTCAATGTCTTGTATTATGAAGATTGATTCAACGGGTAAGATTATTTCTCATTGGATTGGGGAATCTGTTATTCGTAGTAGAATCCAAATGACTTATAATAAGGTTAATGATATTTTAGACAAAGGAATCATTGATGAAGCTTATCAACCATTCGCTGATGATTTAAGAACAATGAGGTATGTATCAGATTTGTTGAGACAAAGAATGGTTAAACGTGGTTATATTGAATTTCATAGTAATGAAGCAAAAATTATTGTTGATGATGCTGGAAAACCAGTTGACATTCGTTTGAGAAATGAAGGAACAGGAGAAAACATGATAGAAAACTTTATGGTTGCCGCGAATGAAACAGTTGCTAGTTCTATATTCTATCAACAATTACCTGGTATTTATCGTGTTCATAGCAAGCCTGATGAAAAGAGATTAAATAGTTTCTTCTGTTTCTTGGCTTCTCGTGGATATAAAGTAAATGGAAAAAAGAAAAATATTACGGCTAGAGATTTACAAAATGTTTTAAAGCAATTAGAGGATAAATCAGATGCAAAAATCCTTAATGATTTAGCAATTAGAAGTCAGGCTAAGGCTGTTTATTCAGATACTAATATTGGTCATTTTGGTCTTGGTAGTAAATGTTATGCACATTTTACTTCTCCTATTAGAAGATACCCAGATTTAATTTTACATCGTTTGGTAAAAGATTATCAATATCATTATTCTCCAGAAGTTATTGAATATTGGAATAAGAATTTATCTATTATGGCACTTCATTGTTCAGAGAAGGAACAAGATGCTGTTAAGTGTGAAAGAGATGTTGATGATATGAAGAAAGCTGAATATATGGAAAGTCATATTGGAGAAACATTTACGGGAGTTATTTCTGGCGTACAAGAGTTTGGTGTTTTTGTTGAACTTCCTAATACAGTAGAAGGCCTTGCTAGAGTAGAGGATATGCCTCGTGGAGGATATCGTTATATTGAAGATGCTATGTGTTTAATTAATAGTAAAACAAAAGATAGATTTGGTTTTGGAGATGAAGTTATTGTTCAGGTAATTAAGGCTTGTAAGGAGAATTCAACTATTGATTTTAAGATTTTAGGAAAAGTTAAAGAAAAAGAGAATGAAAATAGTCAAGATTTGGATGAAAAATCAGATTCTAAAAAATATATTTTGAAAAAGAATAAATAGGTGTAGAGATGCGAAGAAGAAAGAAAAAGTTAAAGTTAGGTAATATTTTTATTGCAGTTAGTTTAGTTATTTTATTTTCTTTGGTTTTGATTTATTTTCTTGGTGGTGCTAACTCTAAAAATTTACAGCAAGAAGTAAAAAAAGATAATAAATTGCAAGAAAATAAGAAGGAAGAAGAGCAAGAGTATCAGGCGTCTATGGTTATGGTAGGAGATAATTTAATTCATTCTAGTATTTATAAAGATGCTAGTGATGGAAAGGGGGGCTACGACTTTAGAAAGATGTATGAGTTGGTAAAGCCTATTATTCAAAAATATGATATTGCTTACTATAATCAAGAAACTGTGCTTGGAGGGAAGGAACTTGGTGTGAGTGATTATCCTACTTTTAATTCTCCTCAAGAGGTTGGAGATGCGATGATTGATGCTGGATTTAATTTGGTTTCTCTTGCTAGTAATCATACGATGGATTCTGGGGAGAAGGCTATTTTGGCATCAAGGGAGTATTGGGATAGTAAGAGTGATGTTTTGGCTGTTGGTAGTTATTCTAGTACTGATGATCGAGATAAGGTTCGGATTGTTACAAAGAATAATATTCGTTATACGATGTTGAATTATACTTATGGTACAAATGGAATAAGTGTTCCTAGTGGAAAAGAATACTTAGTTAATGTTTGGCCTACTAATTTAGAAATAAATGATGTAGAGAAGGATACTTTATATCAGGAATATAAAAAACAAGTAAAGAAGGATATTGAACAAGTTAGAGATAGTGTAGATGTTTTAATGGTAGCGATGCATTGGGGAGTAGAATATACAGATGAGGCTACAGAATATGAAAAAGATATGGCTTCTTATTTGGCAAGTTTAGGTGTAGATATTATTATTGGTGCTCATCCCCATGTTATTCAGCCAGTTACTTGGATTGATAAGACTTTAGTAATTTATTCTTTAGGTAATTTTATTTCGGCTCAGTATCAGACTGATGATTATAATAAGATGGTTGGTTTGATGACTAGTTTAGAGATAAAAAAGAAAGTAAAAGGAAAAGGTGTAACGATTAGTATTTCTAATGTAGATAATGATTTGGTATATACTTATTATAAGAATTGGCGAGGATTTAAAGTTGTTCCATTTTCTAGTTCGGAGATTGCTAATTATTTGCCTGATTATAAAAGGGTTCATGATAAATATGCTAAGGTGGTAAAGAAATATGATAATAATATTTCGGTAAAGCCTGCTTATGGAGTGGAATAATGAAAAAAATAAGAAATAAGAAAAAGAAAAAATTTATCGTTTTAGTTCTTCTTTTCTTTATTTCTCTTTTTACTTTTGGAGGAGTAGTTCTTTATCAGTATTTTCCTGTTTGTGAACAAAAGAAAACAATAAAAAAGGGAAAAAATACTTCTAAAGAAAATAAGAAGAGTATAGAGAAGTTGTCTATGGTTATGGTAGGAGATAATTTAATTCATGATAAGATATATTGGGATGCTAAGAATGAGGGGGGTTATGATTTTAAGCCTATTTTTAGGGAAATTAAACCTATTATTCAAAAATATGATATTGCTTATTATAATCAAGAGACAATTTTAGGAGGATCAGATATTGGGGTATCTAGTTATCCTGCATTTAATAGTCCTTATGAAGTAGGAGATGCGATGATTGATACTGGATTTAATTTAGTTTCTCTTGCTACTAATCATACAATGGATAGAGGAGAGAGGGCAATTTTAAATTCTAGGAAGTACTGGGATAGTAAGAGTGATGTTTTGGCTGTTGGTAGTTATTCTAGTACTGATGATTGAAATAAGGCTCGGATTGTTACAAAAAATAATATTCGTTATACTATGTTAAATTATACATATGGAACGAATGGGATAAGTGTTCCTAGTGGAAAAGAATACTTAGTTAATGTTTGGCCTGTTACTGGGAATAATCCTGATACAGATACTTTGTACCAAGAATATAAAAGTCAGGTAAAAAAAGATATTGAACAGGTTAGAGATCAAGTTGATTTACTTATTGTTGCTATGCACTGGGGAGTGGAATATCAAGCAATGCCTAATCGTTATCAGGAAGATATGGCTTCTTATTTAGCTAGTTTAGGAGTGAATATTATTATTGGTACGCATCCACATGTTATTCAGCCAGTTACTTGGATTAATCAAACATTAGTAATTTATTCACTTGGTAATTTTTTGTCTGCTCATGAAGTAGTTAATATGGCTAATCGGGTTGGTTTGATGAGTATGGTGTCAATAGTTTAGGAAAATGTCTCAAAAAAATT
>UMBX01001353.1_pt1 | contig 22222 bp, 24 predicted proteins | sample 1964081 | NCBI WGS metagenome assembly UMBX01 (sample SAMEA4835952, study PRJEB28245) | human gut metagenome | biome: gut microbiome; material: fecal sample | place: Denmark | collected 2008
TTAAATGGTGGATTATTATCTTTTGAAAAACAAGAAGATGGAAGTTATCTAATAAAAAAAGATGGTGAATCCACAGGTTATTATACAACTGGTTTAGCCGCTGGATTATATATGAAGACTTTGGTAACTGGTGTTAGAAATGAAGCAATAGCATCAACTACTAATGATAAATTACCTTTAAAAGGAGAAGAAGCTCTTAATAATATTAAAAAAGGTGTATCTAAAGCTTTTGATGAAACTAAGCAAAACTATAAAAATTTTACTGAAGGGATAACAAAAACTAAAGATAAGGTAAATGATCTAAAAGATAATTTAAGTAAAGAAGCTGCAAACAGTAACTTTATCAATAACACAAGCAAAACAAAAGTTCCACCTAAAACAAATTTTATTAATGAACTAGAACGGAACGAGCAATATACATATGACAGTCAAAGAGTGTTTGATAATAAAATGGTAAAATTGTATAAAGGACAAAGTGGTGGCTATAAATTTGTTGAACCACTAAGTACAGGTGGTTCAAAAGTAACTTATTATGCTAAAAATAATAACATACAAGCTACTGTAAATTTAAATGAAAATGGTGATTTTGTTAAAATTATTACCAGTGGTGATTAATTTAGATGAGAAATTTTCTCATCTTTTTTCATATAATTAATTATGAATAATGATTTAATGATCAAAATAGCAATTATTGCTAATAGAAAGTTGTATCAAGAAGAAAAAATAACATATAAAATGTATCAAGAAGTAGAAAAAGAATTACTTAAAAGTAGGTGAGTTTTTATAGAACTATTTACTATTAGAAGTAAACTTCAAAATGGTATCAGTCTTTCTGATATTTCACTACGAGTAGTAATCTATGCTAGAGTTTCTACTGACCATTTAGAACAAAAAAATTCTTTAAATAATCAACTTGAATACTTTAAAAACTATATCAAAAAAAATCCTAAATGGATTTATATAACTAGTTATATAGATGATGGTATAACAGGTACTAATGACTTAAAAAGAGAACAATTTATGAAGATGATATTTGATGCTAAAAATGATAAATTTGACCTTATCTTAACAAAAGAAATATCGAGATTTTCAAGAAATACTTTAGATAGTATTAAATATACACGGGAATTACTAGAAAATGGTGTTGCTGTTTTTTTTCTTAATGATAATATTAATAGCTTACTACCAGATGCTGAATTAAGACTTACTATAATGGCATCTCTTGCTCAAGATGAAGTAAGACGTTTATCAGAAAGAGTAAGATTTGGAATGCAACGAGCGATTGAAAAGAAAAAAATATTAGGCAATAATTCTTTGTATGGTTATTATAAAGATAAAAAAACAAATAAATTGGTAATTAATCAAGAAGAAGCCATAATTGTAGAACAAATATATAAGTTATATACAATAGATAAATTATCTTTAACGAAAATAGCAAAGTATTTAACAGATAGAAACATTAAAACTAGTTTAGGTTATAACTTTACAGTATCATCATTATCAAGAATGATTGAAAATCCAAAATATAAAGGTTACTACTGTGGTAGAAAAACAAGAGTAGTTGATTATATGAGTAAAAGAATTGAATATTTGGATAAGTCTAAATGGGTGATTAGTGCTGATAAAATAAATATTCCTCCTATAATAAATGACGAGTTATGGAGCTTAGCTAATAAGAGATTAGAAGAAAGAAAAAATAATTATAGAAGAAAAAATAGTAACAAAAAACTTTATCTATATAGTGGAAAAATATATTGTCTTCCTGATAATAGTTTATTTTATCGAAGATATTTTAAACAAGATAAAAAGGATGCAACTTGGATTTGTTCTAAGCATTTAAAAGAGGGAAGAAATAGTTGTTTAACATTAAGTCTTAGAGAAAGTGAATTAAATAGTATTTTTAATGATCTATTAGAAAGGTTAAATATTTGTGAAGATGTAGTTTCTTTATTAATGACTAAATATAAAGAGATTAATAAAAGAAGTTTAACTAGAAAGAAAAAAAGAAAAGAATTAGGTAATCTTAAAGAAAAGAATGATAAACTTTTAAATCTATATTTAGATAATGTTATTACTAAATCAGAATTAACAGAAATGATAAATAATAATAAAGAACTAATAAATATTAATAAAAAAGAAGAAGTAAATATTAATTTAGAAGAAATTAATAACGAATTAAAAAGATTAATAAATAGTAAAGAAATACAAGAGAAGATAATTAATGAATTATTAAAAAGAATGACCGTTACAAGTACTAATAATAGTATAAAGCTTGATATATATTTAAAAAAAATAAGTGATTTAGGTGAATATACAGTAGAAAAAGAGTTTATAAGAGATAAAAAACAGCTAATCTACCTAGTTACTCATCATTTTGATTGATTTTTTTAGAAAAAAGTAGTATAATAAGTCAACAAATGGGGGGATATATTATGGATAATTATGTGCGATATTTAATTAGATTTATTGCTATTTTATTTCTAGTCGGTGTAGCATTTTTGTTTGTTATTGTAATAAAGAATAATACAACTAGTAAATTAAATAACAAAACAGATTTAACTAATGTAATTAATCATGATGAAGCAGATACTACTAAAGAAGATTCTAAGACAAGTGATACTAAGAAAGAAGAAACAACCAAAGAATCAACAACAGATAATACTTCATCTACAACAAATAATACAACTAGTAAAAGTATAACTAAATATAATGGAACAAATTCAACAACAACTACTAAGAGTAATACTACTACAAATAGTACAGCTAAAACAGTTACAAGTAATGAAACAAATAATAGTAATAATACAAATAATCAGAAGGAAACAGTTAAAACAGAAGAAACTAAAAAAGATACTTCAACATCAAAAACTGATACTGATAAAGAAGTAGAATTTTCACTAAACTTTGATAAGAAAACACTAAAGGTTGGTGAAACAGATAAGATAGTTGTTACTTCTGATACTAAAAATTTAAAAGTCAATTATAAGTCATTTGATAAGTCAGTAGCTACTGTTACAAGTACTGGAACAATAAAAGCTTTAAAGAAGGGAAGTACTTATCTAGAAGTTAATGTTAATGAAGATTCATCTAAGATTATTGAATTAGTAGTTACTAATTCTACAACAAATAATGTAAATAATAATTCATCTAATAATAATCAAAATACTAATTCATCAACATCAAAGGATAATAATCAAAGTACTGATACTAGTGATAAAAGTAATTCTAGTAATACAACAACAAAACCAAGTGATAGTAACTCTACTACAACCGATAATAATCAAACAACAGATAATGACAAAACAGATACTAAAAATGATACTACTACAACACCTAGTGTAAAGAATGGTTGGCATACAGTAAATGGTAAAAAATACTTTTATAAAAATGGTAATAAAGTAACAGATAGTTATGTAGATTATATTTATTTAGATAAAAATGGTGTTGCTCAAGCAAAGATTGGTAACTTCAGTGCTACTTTATATGGAGCTACTGCTTGGACTAATCAAAGTGTTAATATAAGAAAAGCTGCTAATCAAAATAGTAGTTTATTAGGAACGATACCAACTGGTGGTAAAGTAAAAATTTTATCTAGTGACAATTCATCAACTAAGTATATAAAAATTAAATATAATAACATCACCGGTTATGTATATTCAGACTTTTTATTAATTAATCTACCAGATGTTATTCCTGATATGCTATATGAAATAACAAGTGCTTCATCATCAACTGCTAAAGCAGCTAATACTGCTATTCCTGGTATTACTGGTAAGAACTTATATGGTTTTACTAAAAAATATAATTCTAAAATAGGTAAGGAAACTTATTATGCACCACTTTTATATCCAACAGCAAAGAAATTACAAAGTGCTTATAATAAAGCTAAAAAAGACGGATATAATTTAAAAGTATATGATGCTTATCGTCCACATGATGTAACAGTTTCTTCAAATAGTAATTTTAGAAAATTATATAACTCTAATTCTAAAGTTAAAAATGCTATTGACTATGATAAAGAAGGAAACTATTGGGGACCATCTTGGTTCTTAGCAAGTAATGTTTCTGCTCATAATAAAGGAGTAGCTCTTGATATTGCTATTACTAATAGTAAAAATCAGGAATTAAAAGCTCAAACTGCTTATGATACTTTAGATACGACTTCAATTGTAAAATATAATAACTCTGTTGCTAATAAATTAAGAAGTATTATGTTATCACAAGGATTTAGTCCACTAGAATCGGAATGGTGGCATTTCCAAGATAATGATTACTATAGTAATAGTAAAGTTGTAACATTTCATTTAAAATAAGTTTTTACTAATTTTCTAGTAAAAGCTTTTTTTACTTTCTTTTACTAGCATTATCATCAAATAGTGTAACAAAATCACCTTGTCCTCCGATAAAAGCCGAACTCATAGCAGCAAAGGCAATAGATGTATCAATATTTAAATCTTTTTTAGGATTAATATTATGTTCCTTTAAAGCCCATTCAAAAGTCATTTCAGGCATTCCACCAACACGCCCACCAATAACATCTTTTCCTTTTAAGTCATCAAGAGTAAAGTTATCGATTTTTTTTCTAGAAACAATGAATGAACCATCTTTTTGAGTTAATTGTGCAAAGGTTTTTAGATAGTCTTTTTCACCACCATTATAAACATAAATAGTTGTTTCACTACCAGCAAAACCAATATCAGCATCACCTGATAAAACAGCAGCGCTAACTTTATCAGCACCTGGTGTTAAAATTAAGTCTAAGTTTATTCCATTATCTTTAAAATAATCTTTTTCAACTGCAACATACATTGGGGCATAAAAGATAGAATGTGTAACTTCAGCAAGAGTGATATCAGTTAATTTTTCTTCTTTCTTAGACTTTCTATTGAAGTTAAATAAAACAGAACAAGCTAAGATAAAAATAACTATAACTGCACCTATATATACGATTTTCTTTTTCAAACTAAATCCTCCTTTCAGTTCAAAGTATTATATGTATCTAGTTTAATAAGGTTCATTGCTTCTAGAAGATATGATTGAAAAAGAGAAGAAAATATGGTAAAATATACACTGCTTGAAAAGGGGGATTAAGAATGAAAAGTAAAGAATTACCACAACCGTTAGAAAAGGAAGAACAAAAAATATATTTTACTAGCTATCGTTTATTAAATGATTCTCTTATGAAAGAAAAACTTATTGCACACAATATGCGTTTAGCAACGAAAAGAGTTTAGAAAAAATTTATTAATACACCATATGATATAGAAGAATTAATATTAGCAGGTTATGAAGGACTCGTTAGAAGTGTCTGCCATTATGATGTAAGTAAAGATGTTTCATTTTCTTGCTATGCTTATAAAGCAATTGATAATACAATCATTAAATATATGAATAAAGAAAAAAAGCATATTGATGTACTTCATTTAGAAACAATAGTTAAATCCGAAAAACCAGATGAAGTAAATCTTGAGTATATTGATACATTAAAAGATGAAGCAACTGTAGAAGATATTATTTTAAGACAAGAAGAATATCAGTTAGTACGTGATATTGTTGAATCATTGCCAGAAAAGAAAAAACTGGTGCTAAAAGAGTTATATGGATTTACCGATGGTGAAGAACATACTTTGATGGAAGTTGGAGAAAAGTTAGGTATGACTTATCAAAATGTTTCTAAAATAGCAAAGAAAACCTTACCAATTATTAAAGAAAAGTTAGAAAAAAATGATGAATCATATAAAAGATTAGTTAAAAGGAGATAGAAATTATCTTCTTTTCTGTTTATAATATATATTAAGGTGGTATTGTGGAAAACTTATTGGAAGAATATGAAAATTTAACAAGTGAAGAGAAAAATAGTTTACTAGTATATAAATCAAGATTAGGAAGAGCTATCAATTCTTTAGATAATGATTATCAAGAGGTAGAAGATATTTATTATAAATATAAAGAATTATTAAGTAAAAAAGAAAATATGTTTATGTCACTTACAGTTTTTAAAGATGTTTCTTTTGATAGTATAGATAGTTTTATAGAAAGTTTAGTTAATACTAAAGAAATAATAAAAAACATAGACATGAAACTAGAAGAAGATATGACAGTTTATAGGGCATATTCTATTCCAACTGCTCAATAAGAAATGTTTCTTTCTCGTAGTGAATTAGTATCAACTAGCCTAGATATTGATAATTGTGACGATTTCTTGATTAATGATGATAACTACAATCACTATTTATATAAAATTAATTTAGAAAAAGGTTCTTTAGTTACTGTTTGTCCTTATTCAATTTTATTAGATGGTTTGACAGGAAGATTAATTTTATCAAAGAACAATACTCAAGACGAGGTAATATTAAATAAAGAAAATTATAATTTTGAAGTAGTAAAAACAACAACTAGAACTTTAGAAGATGGTAGTAATCTAGAAATAAAAACAATAAATGGTAGTCCTAAAGAAAAAAGACATACGAGAAAAGTATAAACTTATTAAAATTGATTGTAATATTAGAAGTAACATTTATATAATGAAAATGAGGTGTTATTATGATGAATATAGAAGTTTTAGAGTTTTTAATGAAAGAAAGAAATATTAAGAGCTATTATCGTTTAGCAAAAGAAGCTAATTTTCCTTATACAACGCTTTTAGATTTAGTTAATGGTAGAAGTAATAATTTAAATAATATTAAAAGATTAGCAACATTCTTTGGAGCAGAGTATCAAATGTTACTTGCAGATACAAATTATTGTTACCTAGTTAATGAAAAAAATGAAGTAAAGTCTTTTTTACCACTTGATATTTTAGAAAGAAGTAATACTTTTGCGACAGTTTTACTAGGAAATTATTAAAATAAGGTGTATTCTTCTATTCTTTTATGTTAAAATAGCTTATGGAGTTGATAAAATGGGATTTTTTGATAAGATTAAGCAGAAATTTAAAAAAGAAGAAACTAGTGACGTAGAAGAAAAAAAAGTCCAAGAAAAGCAAGAAATATATGATAAAGGGTTAAGTAAGAGTAGAAAGCAAGTTACTTCGCTTCTTTCAGACTTAACCCATAGATATAGTAAGATTAATGAAGATTACTTTAATGAACTAGAAGAAATTTTAATAATGGCTGATATTGGAGTTAATACAGTTATGAAATTTGTTGATAAGCTAAAAGAAAGAGTTAATCACGATAAGATAACTGATCCAGAAGAGTTGAAAGAAATGATAGTTGATGAGTTATTTATTATCTATGTTGATGGAGAAGTATTAACAACTAAACTAGAAACAAGAGAAGAAGCACCAACTGTTTATTTATTTGTCGGAGTTAATGGTGTTGGAAAAACTACTACTATTGCTAAACTTGCTAATCGTTATGTAAAAGCTGGTAAAAAGGTTTTATTAGTAGCTGGTGATACGTTTAGAGCAGGTGCTTATCAACAATTAGAAGAATGGAGTGGTAGAGTAGGAGCATATTTCTATGGAAAAGAAAATGCTACTGATCCTTCTAGCGTAATTTATGAAGGATGTGAACTAGCTCTAAAAGAAGGCTATGATTATATTTTTGTTGATACAGCTGGTCGTTTACAAAATAAAACTAATCTAATGAAAGAATTAGAGAAAATGAATAGAGTTATTAACAAACTGATACCTAATTCACCAACAGAAACTTTACTTGTCTTAGATGCAACTACTGGACAAAATGGTATTAAACAAGCCGTTGCTTTTAAAGAAATAACAAATATAACCGGAATAGTTCTTACTAAAATGGATGGAACAGCTAAAGGTGGAATTGTCCTTGCAATTAAAGAAGAAGTAGGTCTTCCTGTTAAGTTTATTGGTTTTGGGGAAAGAGTAGACGATTTACAAGAGTTCGATATTGAGCAATATATCTATGGCTTATTTAAAGATTTTATGGGTGAAAAATGAAAAAAAGTATTACAAATATAAATCCAAAAGTTAAACAAAAGAAAAAAGATAACTCAAAGATATTTCTTACTGTCCAATTAATATTAACTATTTCCTTATTAGTACTAGGAATACTATCATTTATATATAAAGATTTATATTTCTACTTTAAACTATTGCTAGGTATTACAATTATAGATATGGGAATAAATAATAAATTAATATATAAAAGATTAAATGCTACTTATGTCTATCTTGGAGTAGGTGTAATAATAATCTTATTTGCAGTTTTTGGAGGATAGATTTATGGAAGAGGTATTATATTATACAGAATTATTTGATTTTTATGGTACTTTATTAACAGAAAAACAACAGAATTATTTTAAAGACTATTATTTTAATAATTTATCTCTTTCTGAAATAGCTGAAAATTATGAAATAACTAGAAATGCTATTCATAATCAATTAAGAGAAGCCAAAGAAAAACTTGAATACTATGAAAAAAATCTACAACTAGTAGATAAACAGAAAAAAGTTAAGAAAATTTATTTGGAATTAACTGATGAAAAAGCAAAAAAAGAACTAAAAAATCTATTTGATTTATAGGAAAATCATTGACTTAGTTCTTTTTTCTATGCTATATTAAATATGTACTGATTTGCAGATGTAGTTTAGTGGTTAGAATATGACCTTGCCAAGGTTGTGACGGGGATTCGATTTCCCTCATCTGCTCCATTTAAAATCAACTTGCGGACTGAAAAGTTCGTGAGTTTTTGTTTTATATAGTGTAGAAAAAATATTGACTTCCTATATATATTTTACTTAAGTATTTAATTGTTTGATTAAAATTTATATCTAACATGCATAAATTTTATGCTATAATCATTTTAGAATAAAGAGTAATAAAATAGATAAGAGGAGTAGCTATCATGAATGATTCTAATAATAAGTCATTTAATAATGAAAATTCTAATTTATCACAACAAACTAATAATTCTACAGGAGTAAATTTAAATCAACAACCAACTGTTAATCCTAATCAACCGACAGTTCAAACACAACCAGATATATTGCAAATGTATTCTACTACAATGTCTGGAAGTTCTCAAAATACTGTTAGAACTTCAACGAATAGTTTAAATAGTACTAGTAAAATGTCTCTTGATTCCTTACTTGCACCAGAGACTAGTATTAATACTAATGAAGTAAAACAGCCTACAGATGATGAATTGTTGCAAGCATTTATAGGTAAAAACTATGAAAAGATTACTAAACGACCATTTAACTTCGCTGCCTTTTTCTTTACAAGTTTTTATTTGTTCTATAGAAAAATGTTTGGTTATGGAATACTTGTATTTTTACTAAATGTAGCAATAACAACTGCTTTTAATAAGTTTTATTTTACATTAATACTTAATATTATTGTTGGATTCTTAGTAAATAAAATTTATTTATCAACTGCTAAGAAGATAGTTGCTGTAATAAAAGTATCTAATCCTAAAAAAGATGGAGAAGAACTAAAGAAAATTTGTGTTAATAAGGGTGGAACAAGTGTTGGTAAAATAATTTTAGGAATTATCACAGAAATATTCCTTTCTATTGCTATACTATTTATAATGTCACTTATCGGCCTAGGTAGTGCTTTTGGAGAACTTTTAAATTTTAATAACTGGAAAGAAATAATAAATGATAATTTACCAATTGGAACTGGAACATTGTTGGAAGATGTTAGCGTTGAAGGTTATGGATGTATGAATTCCAAATGTAATGTTAGTATTGCAACAGCTACCGGAGAAACAGAAACATATTCACTGAAAATAAATGATAGTGATTTATTTAATAAATTAGGTGATTATAAAGATTACATTAAGCTAAATATATATTATGTAGCAAATAAAGATACTAAAACTATTGTTGATTATAAAATCTATTTGAAATCAACTAATGAGGAAATTACTGATGTAAAAGATGAAAATGGTTTACGTGATAAAATAGGATTATATTCAGTTGGAACGCATACTGATACATTTACTTTAACAGAAATTGGTGAACCAGGTTTTGGTTTTAAAGATAATAATTCCTATACTTACACAGATTATAAATTTACTAATAGTAAAGGTACTGAATTTGAAATGAAATATATTAATGATAGTAATTCGTTAAACTTAGTAGAAGGAAACAACTATACTGTTACATTTGAAGTATCTGAAGATACATTTGGATATGATTTTACAATTAAATCAGTTGAATAATAAAAAACTATATGGACTATTAATAATTTTATCCATATAGTTTTATTTTATTATTTAGAAAAATTAATCTTCTTCAACATTTCTTGTAAGTAAATCAGTAACTGTTTGAATAGCTCTTAATATAGATTTTCTTACAAAAATGTATATAAGTGAGTTAATTATAATTAAAATTAATCCTATTACTAAGTAAACTAAATAATTCTTTGAGGAGACAGCAACAGCTTTGTCAGGATGCTTAGAATCATACTTTAGCGATATAGTTTTTCCAAATGCCTTAGCATAACCAAAATCTTTAGTAGTATATTTGTAAGCTTTATTATCTATATTATACTTATAAACAGCATTACATACATTAATGTAATTATCTGTATTATGACAATTAACATAATCGATTTTTTGTCCTTCAGTTTTTAAATAGTATTTATTTGTTATTGCATCAAAAGTAATATGATAAGTGGCATTTCCCACAAGAACTAGTCCAACTAAAAGACAAGGTAAAAATATAAGTGCTATAATTATATCACTGATGTTTTTTGCTTTTTTATCTCTTGACTTAATAACTTTTTCTCTTGCCTTACTTATAGCATCATGATTTAATTCTACATTACAGAATTCACATCTAATATTAGTAATTTTATTTGCTTGTCCGCAATTTTTACATTTTATAGTGTACATATTTACTCCTTTCAATGAAAGTATTACAATATAAAAATATTTTAATCCCAGTCTCTATCTTCGTAAATCATATTATATTTAAGTAATGACATAGAGGAGTGAAAAAATGAGCGGAACGTATCAAAGCTAAATTTTTTTAAACTACCATACCAACATGGAGCAGTAATAGGAATATTTTCAAAGTTATCTATCCATTTACTAGAAAGACCAAATGCATAGGCGTATGGTAAAATATCATAAAAATAATTTGGATTTTGAGCAACTAATGATTCTAATTTAGCTTTATCTGCTGTTAAAATAAAATTTCTTAAACCAGATGTTTTTTTTAACATTTGTTTTCCATATGGTGTTCTCCTACGTAAGTAGAAAAAGCACAAAGTCATTCCGATAATACAAATCATTCCAATAATATAGATGCAAAGGTAAAATATATTTGATTTAAATTTTGGTACAAAAAATAGTTGTGGTATCGATGCAAGTCCAAATAAAAATATAGTTAATATGTCTGATATTGAGCCCCCTATATTATTACCATATATAGTTGTTTCTCTTGTAAAATCAAATAAGCGAATTATAAAAAAAGTAAAAAGTATTGTGGAAAATATTAAACCTAGAGATATACTATTAGAGCCAATGGTTTCTACTATTGGTACTATAGTTATTGCAAAATACGATATAATAATCATTATAATAATTGCAAACTTTTGCCATTTAACTTTTTCAAAAATGCTTTCTTTATTCTCTTTACAATTTATCATAATATCCAATATATCTCTTGCATAAAAATGATATCTATTATATAGATTGTCAGATGTAACTACATTTTCAGCATCGACCCGTCCACATCTCATTAAACTTTCCAATAATTCTTTTTCAATAGTATTGTTTCCATCATAGTCTTTTATTTGAGTTATTTTAACAATATTTCTAAAAGAATGAGTCATTGTTTCTTTTATGGTGCTTGCTATTTTTATATATCCTTTATTTCCTAGATAGATAAGTAAGGAAACTAAATCAAGCATATCTGCTCTTCCTTTATATAAGAAACCAACTTCTAAACTATTAAATCCTTCTGGTGGATAAAATTCTATAGTATCATCAACTTTATCATCCCTACCATATATATACCATATAATTATTGAACAAATTAAGAATATTATTGGTAAAAAGTAAAGAATTATTTTTATATAAGTATTAATAGAATTTTTACTATTAGTAGTATAATCTGAAGCATAAACATTTGGTAGATAACTAAATATTACTGAAAACATTACTATAAATAATGCAAAACCTAATTTCTTTCTTTTTTTCATCATTCCCCCATTTACAATTCTACTTTTACATTTTTTCTTTCATCGACGCTAGCTTCAAACATTTTTTTTGACTGATAACCGAATATCTTTGCTACTAAATTATTAGGAAACATTTCTACCTTGTTATTGTAGAGTCTAACTACAGCATTATAATATTTTCTAGAATTAGCAATATCGTCCTCAATTTTTCTTAATTGTTCACTTAGATTTTTAAAATTTTCATTAGCTTTTAATTCAGGATAAGCTTCTTTTAAAGCCATGATTCTATCGATTTTAGTATTCATTTTTTCATTAGTAATTATCTTTTCTTCATTGGACATACTTTCATAATTACTGTTTCTTAATTTTGTAACTTCACTAAATGTTTCTTGCTCGTGATTAGCATATCCTTTAACAGTTTCTACTAAGTTAGGAATTAAATCCCAACGCTTTTTTAAATAAACATCCATAGTTGCAAAAGCTTCTTTAACTTTATTATTTAAGCTTACAAAACTATTATATAAAACAAAAATATAAACAATAAGTAATATGATAACTGCTATTATAATATAAACTACCATGCATTCACCTCCTACCTTAATTAAATTTTATCATATTTTTCTTTTCATACACATATAATTAATTGAAAGTTGATTGACAAACTAAGTATGGTAGTGTAAAATAATATTTGCAAGTGCTACTTAGCACAGTGATTAATTGGGTCTATAGCCAAGTGGCTAAGGCGTGGGACTGCAACTCCCTGATCGTTGGTTCAAATCCGACTAGGCCCTCCATTTGAAATAAACTTACGGATTATAAAAGTCTGTGAGTTTTTATTTTGTATAAATATTACTAAAAAGGAGAAAATTTATCAAAGTAATTTTCTACATCTTTTCCTTTTTTGGTATACTATCTTGTTCTTCCAAGATTTACATTATAATTTTCAATAGTACTATTATAAGTATCATTAATAAATCTATCTCCTAATTCATTGACACCAATACCACTTCTATTATTGTGACTTCTACCCCAAATTATTTTATGACTAATATTAATTCCCATATTTTTCAATATTTGAATTTTATTTTCTGCCCTAGAAAACATTTCTGTTCCTAAAATTTTTCTTTGATATTTACCAACTTCTGTTGGTACACTTCTATTAAAATAACTCATATCATGCATAGGTGCTGGTTGACCAAAATCATCAACTCTTGAATCAGATTTGTTTTGTGTTTCAAATTCACCAACATAGTATCTAAATTTAATATTTGAATAACTCTTTAAATCAAATTTTTCACCTGTTAAAGATTCATAGTCAGCTATTCCTAAAGGATATGCAAAGTAATCTGTTGGAATAGGAATACTACCACTAGCACCACCTATACAAGCAGTTTCAATTATATCTGGGTGTAATAATGCAAATCTTTGAGCAAAAACTCCAGAACTTGAATAACCATTTAGAAATATTTTATCTTTTACAACTAATCCATTTTCTTCTTCTATAATAATCTTTGCTTTGTTAATAATTTTAACTACTTGTTCATCAATTCTATAGTTCTTATCATCATTAGAAATACTAAAACATTCTTTAGACAATTGCTGTAAATAAGGATAATTCTTATAACTTGGTATTAAGGGAATAACAATAGGTGCTGGTAAGTTACTTGTCAACTTAGCTAGTCTTACTCCTGCTTGAATTCCTTGTTCTATAATTTCTTGAAAATTTTCACTTTCTAAGTTGTTAGATTCTACTATAATTTGATTATTAACATCTTCAGCTAGTGGTATTGCTAGAATACTTGATATATTAATACCTTTATTTATATCAGTAGCTAAAAACTTAACTTTATATTGAATTTCATTAATTTGATATTCTAAATCTATATCTTTGTTATGTTTCAATTCATCAGATATATGTATTATAAAATCTTTATTCATATTTTTCTCCCTATCATATAAATTTTATTTACTTACATTATATCATTATTTGTATTTATATCTATACGAATGGTACGGATGATTTTTGGTAAATCATCAAATAAGAAAAAAGTTCCAGCTATTCGCCAGAACTTTAGAATTCCACTGTTTCACTTGTATCGTATAGTTTACCATTAATTTCAATGAAGATAGAATAAATTCCTGAAATTCCTTCCTTATTAATATAACGACTTATAGTAATTCCATTTTTATTTTCTTCTTCAGTGAATATGTCAACACAAAGAGCAGTGTAGGGCTTTTTACTAATTTTGATATTATAGTAACTAGCAATACCATTTTTTACTAATACGACATTTACTTTATCTTCTCTTTTGAATTGACCCTTAAATACTAACCGGTCAATTTCTTTAGTAAAACTTATTTTATGTTTTTTATATTCAGAATTATTTTTATTATATCTTTTGGAAATATTAAGCTTCTTTTTAGCAACTTTAGTCTTACCAAGACTTCCAAGACGTTTAGCTTTACCTAATTTTAATTCATCATTACCGTAAATGTTCATCTTTTCAACTCTATAAAAATTAGCTGGTAAAGTCATTTTAAAGATAACTTTATTATCAAGTAACTCTACAGTGTCAGATTTTAAAGTAACATCTCCACTTGTAAGACCAGCTGGTTTATTAGAAGGTGTTCCATTAACTGATACAATTCCTCCTGAATGAATGATATAGTGATTATCATTAAAATAATCAACATCAGAAATATAAGGTGAATAGAAGTCACTTCCTCTTTCTTTACCATATTCAAAGACTTGTTTAATCTCCATTTTCTCAGTATCAATTTTATAAATAACACCACGTGAGTAAGAATTTTTTGCTTCGACATAGTCTTCTTTATTCTTAGACTTATTGTTACCATTATCAAAAAGAAAAACTTCACCTTTAGGAGTAATCATTGCTGCGTGCTGACTCCATTGCCATTCAAAATCTTTTCCAATAGGTTTAAAGAAATACTTTTGATACTCTTTACTCCAGTTTGTAGAGTCACCAAGAATCCAGTTCAAATTACCACTCTTGTAATCAATATTAATAACAGCATCTTGATGTCTGCCAGATAAAGTAATTGAATTAGTTTTTTCATCATACCAAACAGAATTATTGTGAAACCAGTCATAACTAGTCCAGTTTTCACTTTTACCATCTTCCATATTAAGAATCTTTCTTAAATCAAAACTTTTAACTACTTTACCAGTTTTTCTGTCTAGTTCTACGACATAGTCTTCTACTGTACCATCACTATTACCAAAATTATCAGATGCAACTAATAAGTTACCATTCGGCATTTCATAATAATCATGATGATAACCTCCCTCTAAACTATATTCAGTATAAATTTTTCCAAACATATCAATTTCATATAAACCAGTAACATAGTAAGGAGAATTAATAAGTCGTTCTGTTCCTACTAATAAATGTCCATTATTTAATTTTTCAATGTCCCAGATAGCATTGAAAGATAAGTACCATCTAACATCACCATTTATATCATAAGCAGCAGTATAACCAGTAGAAGAAGGGGAGAAGAAATAAAACTCACTTCCAAGTTTACTCTTATCAGCTTTGACATTAGTTGGAGTTATAAAATCATCTGGTAATTTGTCAGTTTTAATTTTATATGTTTTTTTTACATCTTTATATTCTACAATTACTTCATTTTCACTATCAGGATATAACCCATAAACAGATAAATAATGTTCTTTAGCACTTTTAAACTGATGAGTAATAGTAGTCTTCTTATCTTTTCCTACTACTGTCACTTTAGGACTTACTTTATCTTTTGTTTCAAAAAGAATAAGAGCAGTTAGAGGGGAAGACTTGTAAGGGTCAACAATAATATTTGGTTTGTCAACTGTATAACCATCTATCTTAAACTTAGCTTCTTCCTTTGCTTGTTTTTCTACAAGACTTAATTCAGTCTTTACCTTTTTTCTTCCTCTTTGACTGTTAGTAAGAGAAATAACTATTCCTAAAAAAAGTAAAATAATTACTACCATATAAACAATAATTTTTTTCATAATACACTTCCTTTACAATTTCAATTTTAAAAGGAATATATCTAAAGATAAATAAAATAGAAGTTGAAAAAACTCAACTTGTGGTTGAGTCGTTAATTATTAAAAAAATATTTTAAATTTGTTAAATTATATGTTATCATTCATATGATGAAAGAAGGTGAATTATGGTTGAATTAGATGAAAAAAAGATAAATTCTATATTTATTAGCTGTTTGTTTGATTCGAAAGAATTAATTAATGGAGATACATCATTACAATTTACACCAGTTAGTTCTATTGTAGCCACTAGCAAAGATAATTGTTATACAACCAAGTTTTGTACTAAGAGGTTAAATGAAAAAAAACAAATAATTATTGATTTTGTTGATTCACTTTATAATATTAATGAAGGCGTTACTTTGGAAGGTTTATATTATGATTTTTTAGGAAATCGTTGGTGTCAAAATATGGAGACTATTAATCGATTATTAATGTTAGCTACGGCTTGCAATCTAGTTAGTAATACAGTGATTAGTAATGAATCTGACAAAAAGTTGATAATTAAAAGAACAAGAGTAAATGATAACTTACTTATTGTTGGTTTAAATTCTGATTCAGAAATACAAACGCAAAGTAAAATTATAATGGAAAATCATACTAAAAAAAATAAATCACCTTCTGAAAGAGAAATGCAAATCACTAAAATACTTAATCAACGTTTGTGGACAATTAAAACAGGTTTTCATTTTTTAGTAATTAAGGTAATCCTAAATGAAAAAAATTTAAATCAATTAGATTTTTTTAATTTTGAGAATGAACTTATATATAGTAAGAAATTTGAAGATACTGAAATACTAATTGATCAATCAACACTAGAATTTATAGATTGTTTTAAAAATAAATTTACATATTATTGCAATAAAGATACAAATACATTTTCATATTCCTCTAAAGCTAACAATTATTATTATAGAGTGGATATAACTCAACAGCCAAGAGAAAAAGTATCAGAAATAGCAGTAGAAATAACAGATGCTAATTCAAATTATATTATTAAAAGGTTTAAAATAAGTGATGATACATTAGAAGTTGAACTTAATAATCAGTCTGGTCCTTATGGAAACTATGATGATGGAATAGAACGTTCTTTACATTATAAGAGTGGTCAGTTATCAAAAAATGACTTATTTTTATTTATGACTGAAGATGAATGGTATGAAAAGGGCCATCTATTATCCGTTTCTAGTGGTAAAGTTATGCTTGATGGAAAAGAGCAAGTTTCTAAGTTATCTGTTAGAGAATGTCGTAAAGTATCAACATTAATTGCTTCTCATCCTAGAAATAGAGAATTAATATTATATACAATAAATGAATTGGATAAAAGGTTATCTGGCATTAAAAAATATATTTCTGATAATTTTAGTTTATATAGCAAGCTAACTAATGAAGATACATATGAATCGAATATACTCGTTGATACTCTCGTTGAATCGACAATTCATGAAAAATGTAATATTAATAATAAATCTACGTGTAAAATAAAAAAGAATGATTTTAAAAAATAATATTTGAAATCATTCTTTTAATTATTAAAGCAATCATCATTAATTGTTAATGGTATGTCGTATGTTGTGACTTTATCATTATTATTAGTTGCTTTTATTGTTAGATAAAGACTGTTTTTAGAATAGGTTTTACAAAGTCTGTCGTAGTTATTAATCTTAAAAGTGAAATCTTTTAAATATTCTTCAATCGTAATATTACTTTCTTTTGAGGTGTTCTTTTTAATTAATTTAGTAACATTATCTTTTTCTTTTTCGTAGAGAATACATTCTATTTTTTTATATTTAATCTTGTCATCTCCACCACAATAATCAATATTAGAAATATAAATAGATGATTGATTATTATTATAAGCAAGAGTTCCTCTAATCGTAAAGTTATTACAACTAGAAGAAAGGGTTTTAAAATGAAATGACTCATTCTTATTAGTAATTAAAAGAAAAATAGTAATAAAAGTGATAACTAAAATACCAATTAATATTAGTAACGGAATATTCTTTTTCTTAACTTTATAATTATTATCTAATAATTCATTTATATCTATATTATAATCACTACAAATTTCTTTTAGTAAAGCAATATCAGGAATATTTTTACCATTTTCCCATTTACTAACTGCTTGGTAAGTAACTCCATACTTCTTGGCAAAGTCTTGCTGGGTAAGATTATTTTCCTTTCTTATCTTTTTAATAAGACTTCCTATCTTTTCTTGATTCATAAAATGCTCCTAATAAGTCTTTTTAAAGATAGTAGATTCTCTAATAACAAAACCATTCTTTAAATATAAATGATGAGCAGCTTGTCTTGAAAATCTTGAAGTTAATTCATAATAAGCAAGGTTTTCTTTCCTAGCAACCGTATCTACTTCTTTCATAAGAAGTGTACCAATTCCCTTATTTTGATATTCATTAGCAACACAGACATAACTGATATAACCAAATCTAATATTTCTAAAGTTATCATTAATTATGTCAATATGTAAATGACCAACAACTTTATCATCTCTAACTGCAACTAAACTAAGAGCAGTTTTACTGTTTTCTAAAGAGTCAATATTTATTCCTTGATAATGTTCATTAAGTAAATTATTAAGACTTAACTTATCACTATTTTCATATTCTCTAATTAATATGTTCATATTATTTCACCCATTACAATACTATCATAAATTAAATTATTTAGTAAATAATCTGTCCAAACAAAATAGAGTTTGTTATAATAAAAAAAGAAAGGGTGATTCAATGAATAAAGTTAAAAATAAATATTTAAAAATAATAATTGCATTTATAATGTTGACGATTGGAACGATAGTAGCAGCTTATGCTTTAGAAGCTTTCTTAATTCCTAATACTATCTTAGATGGAGGAGTAACTGGTATTTCTTTTATCGTTTCCAAGTTAACTAATATACCACTAAGTATTTTAGTACTATTAATTAATATACCATTTGTTTATATTGGCTTTCGTAATCTAGGTAAAGGGTTCTTACTTAGAACTGTTTATACAATGGGACTATTCTCTTTATGTTTAAACTTATTTCATAATGTAGCACCATTAACAGAACAAATTCTTCTAGCAACAGTCTTCGGAGGAGTATTACTAGGAGTAGGAGTTGGTTTAATCATTCACTTTGGTGGCTGTGTTGATGGTACAGAATCAGTTGCCATCGTAATTAGTAAAAAAACATCACTATCAGTAGGACAAGTTGTTTTATGTTTCAATTTAATCATTTATACAGTAGCTGGTTTTATCTTTGGACTTGATAGAGCATTGTATTCACTACTTACTTATTTTATAACTTTTAAAGTAATCGACTTCGTTTCAGAAGGTCTTGAACAAGCAAAAGCTGCTCTCATAATAACTAGTGAAGGAACTCTTCTTGCTGAAGCAATTTATAAAAGACTTGGTAGAACTGTAACTTTTATTAAAGGGCAAGGTTTAATTAGTGGTGATAAAGAAGTACTTTATTGTGTTTTAACAAGAATAGAAATTTTTGAACTTAAGAAGATAGTAGAAGAAATGGATGAGAGTGCATTTATCACTATTTTAGAAGTATCAGAAGTAATCGGCGAACATATTAAATCAAATAAAAAGATGAAAAAAGTTCATCAAAATATTAAGAATATAGCTTGATTTTAGGAGGAAGTAGTAAATGAATGATAAAAAATTTCTTATATTAGCAGTAGTTTTAGCATCACTTTTATTAACATTAAGTCTATTAAAAATGCCTGGTAAAATTACTAATAAAGATGCCATTAAGTTTAAGGAAGAATATGAAAACTTGAATGGTAAGACAAATGAGAATAGTAAGAAAAAATATCGAACCGTTAAAATAGATAGTAAAAATAAAATTGTTTATAGTAATGCTAAAGAAGTACTAAAGATGATGGAAGAGAAGAAAAGTTTTGTAGTTTACTTCGGTTTTGATTCTTGTCCATGGTGCCGCAGTGTAGTAGAAAATGTTTCTAAAATATCTAAAGAACTAGACGAAGATATTTATTACGTTGATGTTAAAGAAATAAGAGATGTTTATGAATTAGATGATGAAAATAAACCTGAACTTACTAAAGAAGGAGATAAAAACTATCTTAAATTAATTAAGAAATTGGACTCTGTTTTAAAAGAATATACTTTAACTACTGATGATGATAATGAAGTTAAAGTTGGTGAAAAAAGAATTTATGCTCCTAATATAGTTAGTATAATTGATGGTTCAGCTAAAGAACTAACTACTGGACTTAGTGATAAGCAAACTGATGGTTATATTACTCTTACTGATGAAATGAAACAAGAAAGTTACAAAAAGATTAAAAAAATTGTTCAAGAAGTAGTTAATCATAATAATACTTGTGACTTAGATAAAGGTTGCTAATGATAGTAGTTAAAAATGATAAAATAGAATATCTTTCTAATGATACTTTGGTAGGAGAAGTCCTTTTTCAAAAAGAAACAGATTATCTAGTATTAACAACTGCTTATATCAAAGATGAATATCGAGGTCAAGGGTTAGCTAGTGAAATGCTAAAAGAAGTATTTAGTTATCTGAAAGAAAATAATATTAAAGTAAAAATTGAATGCTCTTATATAAATCAATGGCTTTCCGACAAGAAACTCTATCAAGAATTAATTGTGAAATAAATTTTCATTTTTCTCCCATAATTATTCCATATTTTTCTAGTATAGTGTAGTTATGGAAAGGGAAGGTGATGCCTACTGCCAAGAAGTTAAACCTACAATAATTTTTGAAAGAGAGATGAATATATAAGAAGATATCTTGTATAAATATAAAATAGATAAAGAAAAGACTGTTCTTAGGATAACTGTTAATAGTTATCCTTTCTTTTTGTCTAATAGTGTCATCTTGCTTGTAATTTCGTTTTTTTCATATTATGATAATATCAAGGAGTGTGATACTATGATTTATCCTTCTATCGATAAGCTTTTGAATATTGTGAGTTCAAAATATGAACTTGTTCATATTTCAGCAAGAAGAAGCAAAGAAATGGCTAAGCATGAGGACTACCAATTACGTGAAAATGAATATAAATGTAGCAAAAACATTGGTAGAGCTTTAGAAGAAGTTCTAGAGGGGAAATTAACTGTTGTTGAAAGTCAAGATTAAGACTTTCTTTTTTTGTACCTTATGTATATAATTAAAATAAAGTAGTACTAAAAAATATTAAAGGTTTCTATTATTTGGAAATCTTTTTCGTATAGAAGGAGTTGAAAAGATGAAAATTATATCATTTAGACATAGAGGTAACGATTTATGTGACATAGTAACAGAAGATGGTAAGGTTTATTCTTTATATGAAGATGTTATTATCAAATATCTAATTTTAACTAAAAAAGAAATTAGTGATAGAGACTTAGTGATGATTTTAGAAGAAAATAAAAACTACGAGTGTTATTATGAAGCAATTAAAAGACTTAGTCGTAGAGCAGAGACAGAAACTTCATTAACTAATTTTTTGAAAAGAAAAGGTTTTGATGATACACAATTAGAGTTTGCTATGGAAAAGTTAAATAGAAGAGGTTACTTAAGTGATAAAAGTTATGCTTCTAGTTATGTTAATAATAAAATAGCATTTTCTACTTGGGGAAAAGATAAGATTAGAAGAGAGTTACGTCAAAAAGGGGTTAGTGAAGATATTTGTGATAAGGCTTTAGAATCATTTAATAGTAATATGGAAGAAGATAAAATTAAGAAAAGAGCAGAAAAGAGAATACTAGCTAATCATTCTAAGAGTAATTTAATGTTAAAGAAGATTATTAAAGCTGAGTTAGTTAGTGAAGGCTTTAGTAGTGATTTAGTTGATAAGGTTCTTGATAAGATATCTTTTCTAAATGAAAGAGAAATTGAAGAAAAAACGTATAATAAATTATTAAATAATTATACAAAAAAGTATTCGAAAAAAGAAGTTGAATACCGGGTTAAAAGAAAAATGCGAGAACTTGGTTTTGAAAAGTATCAATAATATATTAAATATTTTATCAAAAAGTAAAATTTGTGAAAAAAAGCAGAGATTTTGCAAATTCAGGTACTTGTTCGACCTGAA
>UMBX01064932.1_pt1 | contig 21114 bp, 16 predicted proteins | sample 1964081 | NCBI WGS metagenome assembly UMBX01 (sample SAMEA4835952, study PRJEB28245) | human gut metagenome | biome: gut microbiome; material: fecal sample | place: Denmark | collected 2008
AGATCAGACATACCCTCATGCGAAAAAAGAAGGCGCGAAACGGTCGGAACGCCTATCGCGACAGTCGGCACGCCGAGGTACTTTTCAGAAAGCTCGGCGCGAGAGTTGTCAACACCGCTGCCGGGGGCGATACCGGCGCTGCTTATTTGTATAGTATGACCCATGTGTGCGGGCTGAGAACAGGCAAGCGCATCGCAGACGATCACCTGCTGAGGGCGCACTTCCCTGCACACCGCTGCCGCAATTTCTGAGGATTCCGCGCCCGTCTGCGCCATCACGCCGGGCGAGATCACGGTAGTTTCGGTAAGTTCGGAAGTGTCAAGTTCGCGTGCCAAACGTTTAATATGGCGGGTCGCGAAAACGCTGTCGGCGGCGAGCGGGCCAAGGCTGTCGGCAGTTATCCTGCGGTTGCCCAGCCCGACAAAAAGCGTGCTCCCGCCCTTGCAGACTTTGGAAAGCTCGCGCGCAAGGGCTTCGCATCGCGCCGAAAATTTCGGGTGATACTCGTAAAGCGGTGCTTCAGTTTCCAAAGTGATGTACGTTCCGCAGGGTTTTTGCAGACGTTTTGCCGCCGCTTCGCTCTCTACCGTTATCTCGGTTATCGTAAATTCCGCCGCTTCATCGAAACGCTCGCGAGTGCGAACTCCCTCAAGCTTCCCTGCCCTTTCGCTTACATATGATTCCAGCGCGAGATCTGTATCAAGTGCCATATTACCGCCCCTTTTTGTGCAAAATGTATAAATAAAGTTTCAGAAATGTTCTTAAAATCTTCAAAAAATCGCTTGCAATTTGTGACTGTATGTGTTATAATATTTACAATGCTTGTTTAATAGCTGATTGCGTTTCCCTCTCAGTCACGCAGTTAGTTTATACGAATAAGTGAAAATTATTCATAAAGGGAGGGTAATCAAATGCCAAACATCAAGTCTGCTAAGAAGAGAGTAAGAATCAACGAGGCTAAGGCTATGAGAAACAAGGCTGTTAAGTCTGATTTCAAGACCGCGCTCAAGAAAGCTGATCTCGCTGTTGCTAACAATGCTGACGATAAGGAAGCCGTTATCAAGACCGCAATCAAGAAGGTCGATATGGCTTGCTCGAAGGGTATTCTTCACAAGAACAACGCTTCCAGAAAGAAGTCTGCTCTTGCTAAGTCCCTTAACAAGTAATTGATTATTAAAGCCGTCTTTTTCAGGCGGCTTTTTTATTTTGTCTGGATTTGCGTAACACAAAAGCGGCCCGCATTTTACTGCGAACCGCTTATTTTTATGCTTTGAAATTATTTGCCTATGAATTTCTTGTACTCTTCGTTGAAAGTTTTCAGCTCGGAGTCGATAGTGCCGCTGTAAGTTTCGCGGAGCTGAGTCCATGTATACTGCGCACCGTCATCATCAGTCTTCATTACCGACGAGTACATATAAGCGACTACCGCTTCCTTAGTATCGTTCGCCGCCGCGTCGTCGTTGGAAAGCGTGGTGGAGATACCGTAGCCGGGGTCAATAAGCTGTACCCAGTTGCTGCTAGAAAGCTCAGAGTATGCCATCTGGTACATTTCTTCTGTCCAATTCGGGTTGTTTACAAAGAACTTTTCCTTGTCAGCTTCGATGTAGGTGGGGTCTGTATTGACAAGCTTAGCGCACTCCATCCAGGTTTTCATGGCTTCCTTCTTTGTCGAACCCTTTACCCACATATAAGCGTTGATCTCGACGCTGGTGTACTTAGCGTCTGCGTTCGGGTCGGAAGGAATAGGAACTATGCCCCAGTTAGAGCCGTCTCTCGGGGTGTGGGTATCGCTCGCAGCCCAAGGTCCCATAGCGAAGAAGAGGATATTCTTTTTGAAGCAGTCGGAAGCCTGACCTACCCAATCGCCGTAATACATACCGTTCTTCGAGATGTTGTAAAGCAGATCGGTAGCGCGGTCGAAATTCGGGTCGGTGATGTTGGAAACATATTCGTCCTTGTCAGCATCATATTCGATAAGGGTGTGACCGGTAGACTGGAAGATGAAAGGTGCGAACCAGCCGTTTACGCCGTATCTCTGCTCATCGCCCTCAGCACCCTTGACGTATTCGTCCATCATATCGTACCAAGTATCCCAGTTCCACTCGTCGTTCATGTAAAGCTCATAAGGATCATCGAGCGCGCAGGCTTCGATAACGTCCTTATCATATGTAAGAACAGAGTTTGCAACGTACTTTACAGGTGCAACGTAATGCTCGCCCTTCAGCGTGAACTGATCTGCGGTGTCCTTAACGTCTGCCCAAAGGTCGCTGTCAAAATCAACTATATCGTCGATAGGCTGGAACATTCCCTTTACGCAGTAGTTCGGAAAAGTCATTTTCTGCTCGTACCAGAACATATCGGGAACATCGTTGGCCAGCACGCGGTTAGCGAGCGTATCGTACTTAGTCAACGAAGTGGTGCTTGTGTAATTTATCTTACCGCCCTTCTTCTCGAAAAGGGTAAGGTCTGCTCTCTTTTCAGCGCCCTTAGTGGGATTGATGTCGAAATAAGAGAGCCATTCCAGCTCGTTATCAGCGCCGTCGGGAATAGCCTCGATCTTGTCAGTATCTTCTATTTTCACCTGATCTACATGAGAAGAACTGTCGTCTTTACTGCCGCCGCAGCCTACTGCCGCCGCTGCAAAGCAAAGAGCAAAAGCCCCTGCTGCGATCTTTTTTGCCTTAAACATATGAACTTACCTCCAATAATTGCCACAAAGGCTTCATCTTATCATCATTATTATATCACACTTTATGCGATTTGTCAATGAAAACGATTAACTTTTCACATTCCGGATATATAATTAGGTATTATGCACAAAAAAAAATCGGCTTTTTGGAAATAAAGCCGATTTAAAGTTCAAATATTTAAGATTCTTCAATCAATGCATCCTGCGTTTCCCGTTGAGTCGCGCAGGATAACGCGGTGCTCTACGGTGTATGTGCGGTTGTCCTTACTGCCCGCAGGCGATGTTATATTCGCTATAAGTTTGCGGACTACCATCTCGCCCAGCTTTTCGCAGGGCTGCTCTATAGTAGAAACGCTCGGCAGCATCATCTCGCACATTGTGATGTTATCAAAACCAATGATGGAAATATCCTTGCCGACTTTCAGCCCGAGGTCTGCCGCGCCGTGTATCGCCGAAATAGCCAGCAGATCTGAAACGCAGAACACAGCCGTAGGCGGTTCGGGCAGGCTCATGAAATAGCGTATAGCCGCCTCGCCGTTTTCGTACTCGAACGAGCCGCTGTAAATATAGTCGGGGTCTACTGTGATGCCGTATTCTTTCATAGCGCGCAGGAAGCCGTCGCGCCTTCTCGAGGAAGACACCGCATTCTCATTCGCGCCGACAAAAGCTATCTTGCGGTGGCCCAGCCGAATAAGCGCCTTAGCCGCGTCGTAACCGCCCTGCTCATCGTCAACCACTACAGTAAGCACGTCAGCGCCGTCAACGCCCTCGCAGCAGAGGGCTATATCATAATTTTTAGAAAGCTTATTGAGCGTATCGGCGTCGTACTGAGTACCCAGCAGGATAACGCCATCTACCGTGCGGTTGAAAAGCATATTCATCTGGCGCACCTCTATCTCGGAAGTAGAGTTTGAGGAAGCGCAGATAACGTCGTAGCCGCGTGTTTGGGCATACTTCTGTATACCCGCAACTATTTTCATATAAAATGAATGTTCGGAAGTCGGCATTATAACGAGGATAACGTTGGTCTCGCGCTTTCTCAGATTTCTGCCGAGAAAGTTTGGCGAGTAGCCCAGCTTATCTATCGCCTGATTTACCCTCTGCGCCGCGTCCTCAGAAACATTTGCGCTATTATTCAGCACACGCGAAACGGTAGCGACTGAAAGTCCGGCTTCGTTAGCAACGTCTTTTATTGTTGCGCTCATTTTGTATAACAGCCCTTTCTTTTTTGTATCATTATTTTATATTATAACATAATTTTCGCTCTTTTGAAATGCACAAAATGCACAAATGTAAACGGTTACATTTGTGCATTTTGCTACATCAAAACTATGCTGTTATTCGTATCTCAGTGCGTCGATAGGGTTAAGTCTTGCCGCCTTGATAGAGGGGATAAGTCCGAAAACTATGCCGACCACCATTGAGAAAAGCACTGAAACTATTATCGCGGGGGTAGAGATAGCAACGGGTACTTCCGCCATCTTCGACACCACCTGCGCCAAGCCTATGCCCGCCGCTACTCCGATAAGTCCGCCAATGCTCGTCAGCACGGAAGCTTCGGTGAGGAACTGCATGAGTATCCTGCCGCGGCGTGCGCCGAGAGCTTTTTTCAGACCTATCTCGCGAGTACGCTCGGTAACGGAAACCAGCATTATGTTCATAACGCCGATACCGCCGACGAGCAGCGAGATGCTGGCTATCCAGATAAGCATATTATTGGTGGAAGAGCTGAGGTCTTGGAGCGATTTCGCCTGATCCAGCAAGTCCTCGCTCTTGTACTTTATGCCCGAATCATCGTTTACCGAAAGCGTTTCGTTAAGTATATCGGCGGTCTTTTTGCCCGCCTGCGTCATGCTGTCGGTATCTACGGCTTTGGCGATAACGTTCTGCGGCTCGTCATAGCTGAAAATTATCGGCCATGCCTCGCTGGGAATGTATATCTTTCCGCCGCTCTGCTGATTGTACATCCAGTAATCTTCGATTGAGTTGATTACCGGCTCGAAGTCTGTAGATTCTGTGACAACGCCGAGCACCGTAAAAGGCTCGCCCTGAATGTCGAGTATCTTGCCGATAGGGTCAACGTCGCCGAAAACTGAGGCTACCACCGTATCGTCCACAAGGCAAACTTTAGAAGTACCCTTGTAGTCGGCGGGCGAAAAGCTCTTGCCGCGCTCTATCTGATATCCCGCCGTATCGAGATAATCTTCGTCGATACCGTAGACTGAGCCGGAGTCGAGCATTTTATTTTTGTAAAACAGACTATCGATATAGCTGCGGTAGCGGTATACCGTGCAGCTCTGCACCTGCTCTACGTCCTCTATCTGCTTCTTTACGTCCTTCGTTATAACAGGCACGCCGTCCGGCACGCCCTCCCACTGGTAATCTATTTGGTCGTCGCCTTTTTTGAGCGTTACCGTTACCGTGTTGTTGCCGGAGCCGATGAGGTTGTTCTTTATCTGCTCCTGCGTGCCTTTTATCGTAGATACTATCGCGATGATCGCCGCTATACCTATTATTATACCAAGCATGGTGAGGAACGAGCGTATCTTATGCGAAAAAATACCCTGAAAAGATAATCTTATATTTTCAAACATCTGCCATGCCTCCTTACTCTTCCACGCTGTCGGTCTCGCGGGTCTTTACGCCCTCTTTAACGTTTTTGCCGTATGGAAAGCATATCATATCGCTGTCAGAAATGCCCTTTTTGATCTCGATATAACTGCCCCAGATGACCTTGCCGGTTGCAACGTACTGCTTTTTCAGCTTGCCTTTTTTGTCCGCTTTCATAACGTAATAATTTGCGCCGTCCTTGCGAACGTACTGCAAAGGCAGGTACATTCCGCCGTTATCGGTATCGGTCTGCGGTATAGTTACCGAGAGGTAGTTATCCACGCTGAAAGTAACGTCATCCTCCTGCACCTCGGCGAGCACGCTGTATGTACTGCTGTTGGGGTTATCTGAGTAGTTGTTAGAGGAGTAGGAAACGGGCTCGGGGTCTATGCTGAGAACCTTAGCCGAGAAGCTCTCGCTGGTATCGTAAGACATTCCCTGCACTACCGCGCCCTCTTGGAATTTATCGAGGTTCATCTCGCTGATGTTGATATTTATGCGGGTCTTTTTACTGCCGCGCACCGTGATGTAGGGCTTATCGCCATTATCTGATGTTTCTTCATCAGAATAATCCTCATCGTCGCTGTAACTGCCGTCGGAGTAAGAAGAATCTATAGCGTCAAAAGCGTCCGAGCCATCGTCCATGCCGTCGCCATTATCATCTGAAGCGTCAGAACCGCTGTCGGTATCGTCATCATCGCCCGCGCGGGTAACTATACCATCCTGCTCGGCTACCACTTTGCCGTCTTTCTTCTGCTTTAGGCTGTTTTTGTATTCCAGTTTGGCAGATTTCAGGTCAAGTTTAAGTGACTTTATCTCGGTTTCTTTTTCCGAGATCATGTTTGCCAGCTCTTTGCGCGAGTACATATAGTTCTCATCGCCGCTGTCGCCGTCGTCGCCCGAATTATCATCTGGTGTATAATCGTCGCCGGGATCTGTATCGTCTATATCGGTATCGTCGCCTTCATCGGGGTCGGTATCGTCAATATCGCTGTCGTCGCCATCGTCACCATCATCACCGTCATCGGGAACGGCATTATCAGCGGGCACTTGGAAAATGCCGTGCGCTTTGAATTTCAGCGAGTTGAACGAAACGCTTTCGTCCGTCTTTTCCACGCCGTCGGCGACGTTCCAATCCTCGATAAGTTCTTTAGGCGAATTCGCGCCGTCGAGATACCATGTGTAAAGCAGAGTGCCGCTTTCGTCGCAGACATTGAGAAGCGCAGTCTTGTGCGAGATTATCAGCGCGCCCATGAAATTTCTATCTACCGCTGCCTTTTCGCTGCAATAAAATACCAGTGCGCCGTTTTCGTCCTCTTCCTCCGCCTGCGCAAGGCTGCTTACTTTATCTAGCAGCTTTACGGGAACATCGGGGGTATCGGGCGTATCGGGATCATCGGGGGTGTCGGGGTCGGTGGGCGTATCGGGATCGTCCGGAACGTCGGGATCATCGGGGTAGGTCGGCTCGGCAGGCGCTTCCTCAGAGGGGCGCAGCGTTTTGAGCTTTGCGAGCTTTTTCTCTTCCTCTTTTATCTGCTGACGAACGAGGGCTATCTGGCTCTTTTTCTGCTGAACGGATAGCTCTACCACCGTCATATCGTATTTCAGCAGTACGTCGCCCTTTTTGACTTTATCGCCGACCTTGACATACAGCTTTTTCACAAGCTTTTCGCTGTCGAGATAAACGTTCTGCGAGCCGCTGGAAGCCACGGTAGCGTCGGTGGTGGACTCGTCCGCCCAGTAATCGGTAACGAGCAGGTTTACCGGAACTACGTCCACTACGCGCTTGCTGTCCTTTTTCTTCTGGTATCTTGTATATCCGCCAAAGCATCCGCCGCCCGCAACTACTACCGCTACGGCGGCTATCGCTATTCTCTTAGCAGTTTTCAAAGCGACTCCCCCTCTCTGGCGAAAAGCTCGCCGTCGCGGATATATACTATCCGCTTCGCGCACTGAGCTATCTCGGGTTCGTGGGTTATCATTACTATTGTTACTCCTTCATCGTTCAGTTCCTTAAAAAGCTCCATTACCTGGTCGCCCGATTTTGTATCGAGCGCGCCGGTAGGCTCATCGGCGAGAAGCAGACGGGGCTTATTTACTATCGCCCTAGCTATCGCAACGCGCTGTTTCTGTCCGCCCGAAAGCTGCGTGGGCTTGAAATACATTCTCTCTTCAAGGCCTACGCGAACGAGAGCTTCTTTCGCGCGCTTTCTGCGCTCGCTCTTTTTCACGCCCGCGTACAGCAGGGGAAGTTCTACATTTTCCACTGCGCTCTGGCGGGGCATAAGGTTAAAATTCTGAAATACAAATCCTATCTTTTTGTTCCTTATTATAGAAAGCTGTTTATCGCTGCACTGCGCTATATCTGTACCGTCGAATAAAAATTCGCCCGCAGTCTGTTTATCCAGGCAGCCGATAATGTTCATCATGGTGGATTTTCCCGAGCCGGAAGGCCCCATTATCGCGACATATTCGCCGTCGCTGACATTGAAATTTATCTTCTTGAGAACCGGCACGGGCAGTTTATCCTGCATATAATCTTTATCTATATCTTTTAACTGCAACAGCATATTTTCCACCGCCTTTATTCATCTGCGGGCAGTGCCTGCGCACCTGCGGTGTCCATATCTGCTTCGTCTGCGGTATTTATATCGGCGTCGTCAGCGTCGGCGTCGAGCGAGCCGTAAGCCTCTTCCATCATCGCTTCTACTTCCTCGTCAGAGAGCACGTTGCCCTCTGAGTCAACGAAATTGCCGTCATCGTCTATCGTGTAGCCTGCGAAAGGATCGTCGGCGTTATCGCCATCGGTATCGCCGTCCATCGGCATAATTTCATCATCGCCATCGTTACCGGCATCGCCGTCAGCATCGTTATCTGTATCGTCCTCGATAAGATCAGGGTCTTCCGCGTTGGTGGTAACAGCCATGCCATCCTTGATATTCTTAGAGGGGTAAGCGATATAATCGTCCTTTTTCAGACCAGAAAGTATCTCTACATCGCCCATGTTCTCGTCTTTTTGACCAAGCTTTACTTCGCGCTTTTCTATCTTTTCATTCTTATCCTGCGTCCAAACGTAGCTCTTGCCCTTTTCGGTGAACACATAATCGCTGTAAAGCCAAATGCCCTTTTTATCTATGCCGCTTTCCTCGCCTAGGTCAGGCTCGATAAGGATATGCTGACCGAGCATGAGTCCGTCGAGCGAGTCGGGCTCTACATAAAATGCGTACTTGGAAGATTTAGACGAGCTGTCGCTGTCGCCGTCGGAGTACATATCGGAATTATCTTTCTGCGGGCTGGTCTCTATAGAAGAGATCTTGCCTGTCCATGTGGTATTTTCGTCAACGCGCGAGCGGATAACTACGGGCATATTCACGTAGATATTATTTATCATCTGCTCGTTTACAGTGCCCTTTACAAGATAGCTGCCGCCGCGGGAAATGCTTACCATAACGTTCGATTCGGCGTTTTGGATATTCTCGAGGTCGAGGGTGGATTTTACAGTACCGTCAACTTCTGAGTATACCTTGGCGTTCTTTATAGATTTCTTTATCTTTTTATTCTCAGCCTTTTTGGTCTTTATATCGTACTCAGCCTTTGCAACGTCGCTTTGCAGCGAGAGTATCTGCGTATTGAGCGAGGTCTGACCGTCCTGCGGGGTCTTTTTTTTCTCTTCCTCGAGTTGCTGTAACTGGAGCTTATTGGTCTCTACCTCGTTCTTCATGCGCTCTACTTCTATCTTGCCCTGATCGAGCTCCAGCTGCATAGCTTCTACGTCGTATGTAAAAAGCAGGTCGCCCTTTTTTACCTCGTCGCCCTCTTTTACCGCGAGTGATTTCACCGTTTTCGAGCTGTCGTATTTATAATCTACCGTTTTCTGAGCCTCGATAACGCCTGAAAATTTACTGCCGCTGAGGCTAACGCCCGCAGCCGTATTCACGTCGGAGACCTGCGTTACAAAAACCTTTCCTTTGGAAGCGGAAGAGTCTTTCTTTTTCCAAAGTCTGTAAGCCGTAACACCTACCGCGGCGGCTACCACCACCGCCACCAGCGTGACAGCTATCTTTTTACCTTTTGCCATTTTTTGTTCCTCCTTAAAAAGCTTTTGCTCTTTCTATCGCGTGGGCGTAGTACGTCCCCCGCACATTCATTATAGCATACATAAAATCAAACGTCAACAAAATAAAGATTTTTTAAGAGAAATTTAAGGGCGTACAACGCAAAAACAGCAGGTATGCTTTGCGCACGCCTGCTGTTTCTGAGATTGCTTTCGCAACTATACTAGGAGATTTATGAAGAAATCTTTTGGTATATACTTACTGATAATAGTGAATCTCCTGATACTGGTGAATGATGCTCAACGAATCTTCGGTAACTCTGTCGATAGTCACCTCACCGCAGTTCATGATATAGTATTCAGAATATCCATTCGATGTTTTTTCATATCCGTATGAATCAGCTTTTTCCTGCAAGCTTGACTCGTCAGAAAAGCTGGCATCACTTTTGTAGAACGAAAAGCTGTATACCGCGCCGTTTCCCACGCTTACGCCAAGGCTGTCGAACGCTACGTCTTCGATATTAAAGCCCGAAGAGAAATTCCAAGTATACATATCGACCTGTATCGCGGTCAAGTCTGTTCCGTCGGGCAGTCTGAATGCGTCGATTTTCTCTTCGCACTCGCCGACTTGGAATTTGCTTTCAACGGCGGCTTTTACTTCATCTAAAGTCTTTCCGTCAATATCCGAAAAGAAAGTGTCGATCTCGGGCAAAGTCATGCTCATGCCTGCAACGCTTGTCGCTTCCTCTGCCGACGAAGTTTCAGTGCTTTCAGCCGCGCTAGATTCGGCGGCGGTTGTTGTAGTCGTTTCGGCGGCGGAGTCCTCTTCTGCGTTATCGTCGGCGGCGGTGGTTTCCGCGGTGGAATTTACTGCCGATTTGTCGGATTTGCTCTCGCCCGATGTTTCGCCGCAAGCCGCGAGGGAAAGCGCCATTACTGCGGCGGCTATAAATGCTGTTGTTCTTTTATTCATTGCTATCTATCTCCTACTGAGCATAATTGTGACTGATAATGAGCGTGCCAGTATCAGTAAATGTATCGATAAATACGCGCCCGCAGTTCATCTGATAATATCCATCTTGAATATCATAATCAAATGTGTATTCATATCCATACTCTCTAGACTTGTTCATTAAATTATGCTCACTGTCAGGTATTCCGATGGCCTTATTGATCTCGTTTCCTTCCTGTTTGTTGAACGTAGCGCTGTATATTTTATTACTTAATAAAGTTACTCCAATGTAATCGAATTTTTCGCCTTCGATGTCCAAGCCTTCGGGAAAGTGCCAATAATAAATATCCGCCTGTTCGCCGCCCGTCATGTATGCGTTGATGCTTTCTTCGTATTGTGTGTTAGGAAATTTCTCGTCCATGTATGCTTTTAATTCATCTAAAGTTTTTCCGTCAATATCCGAAAAGAAAGTGTCGATCTCGGGCAAAGTAATGCTCATGCCTGCAACGCTTGTCGCTTCCTCAGCCGACGAAGTTTCATCGCTTTCTGCCGCGCTTTCGGCGGCGGTTGTTGTAGTAGTTTCGGCGTCGGAGTCCTCTTCGGCGTTGGTGTTTGCTTCTGCGTTATCGTTAGCGGCGGTGGTCTCAGCGGTGGAATTTACTGCTGATTTGTCGGACTTGCTCTCGCCCGAGGTTTCGCCGCAAGCCGCGAGGGATAGTGCCATTACTGCGGCGGCTATAAATGCTATTGTTTTTTTACTCATGATTTTTTCTCCATTCTAATTACTTGGTCTTGTAGGTCTTTACTGCGCTGGCTGTTCCCCAGTAGGTATTGCCGCCTACTTTGCGGTACGCCTTTACCTTGTACTTGTACGATGTGCCTGACTTCAGCTTGCTTTCCTTATAAGAAACAGTCTTGCCGTCCTTTACGGTAGATACGGTGACCCACTTCTTGGAAGCGGAATCGTATCTGTACACGCGGTAGCCGTTAGCGCCGTTTACCGTGCCCCATTTGAGCTTTACAGCGGTCTTTGATACGGAAGCGGACTTGATAGTTACCTTGGCGGGCTTGGTGGTGGTAACGATGGTATCAGAGCTTTCGCCGTAGTAAGTCTTGCCGTTTTCCTTAACGAATGCCTTTACCTTGTACTTGTAAGTAGTGCCCGACTTTGATCCGCTCTGCTTGTATGTAAATGTATTGGCGGAAACGGTAGTAACGAGCTTCCACTTTTTGGTGGAAGTATTGTAAGCGTAGATCTTATAGCCGCTGGCGTTCGCGACCTTGTTCCAGCCGAAGTTTACAGAAGTTGCGGTGCAGGTAAAGCCGTTGCCCGCAGCCTTGCCTACTGTCTTTTTAGCCGTGTAGTTATCCTTGTAGCTGTTGCCGCAGGAAGAGCACTTATGCAGAGTATAGCCCTGCGCTTCATACGTAGGCGCTACCACGCTGGTCTTATAGCTATGACCCTTAGCCTTTATAGTTTCGGTCTTTTTGCTTCCGCAGGAAGAGCAGGTATATTCTCTTGTGCCCGCAGCTGTGCAGGTAGGCTGTTTAGTTACCTTGCCCGCGCCGTAGCTGTGGCCTTTAGCGGGGATAGTCTGAGTATAGCTGTCGCCGCAGATGGAGCAGGTAAGAACCTTTTCGCCGGCGGCGGTGCAGGTAGCCTGCTTAGTTATCTTAGTAGTGTAGCTGTGCTTATGGTTGGGGTCGTAATTGTAAACTACATTAAATTCACAGCCATCGGGAAAAGCCTTACTGCCGCCTATCTTTATCCACGAAGCTTCCGAGCCTTCATAGAAAAGCTTAGAATCATCTGATCCGGCACTAAATGCCCACATACCGATAGAATCAACGCTCTTGGGAACGAATACGCTCTGTAGCGAACCGCACATATAGAACGCTTCTTGTCCGATAGTAGTAAGACCGCTGGGGAGTTCTGCTCTTGTTAAGCTTGTTCGGTAAAAAGAGTGGTAACCGATAGTTTTAAGGGTGCTCGGGAACTTTATGCTGCTCAGAGAGTAGCAGTTGTAAAACGCCTCTTTCTCTATATCGGTAAGACCCTCGGAAAGTGTAACGTTTTTAAGAGAACCGCAGCTCTCAAACGTACACGCTTTGAGCACCTTTACTTTTGAGGGAATGTTGGCTTTTTCAAGCTTATAGCAATTGGCAAATGCGTCCCTCTCAATTTCCGTAAGCGTATCCGGAAGCGTTATAGCGGTGAGCTTTTCGCAGTCGCTGAAAGCGCCCTCGCCTATCGTCTGCACCTTGTTGGACATTTTCACGCTCATCATGTTGCCGCATTTCGCAAAAGCATGATAGCCGATGCTGGTAACGCTGTCGGGTATAGAAACGCTGGTGATCTCGCCTCTGTTATAAAAAGCGCTGTCGCCTATGCGTTCAGTTCCGTTCGGGATATTTACCGCGCCTGTCAGCTTGACATCGTTTACGAAGATAGTGCCGCACTCGGGGTTATTGCCAAGCTCGCACCACTGTTTCAGACTGCCGATAAATACGCTGTCGAACGAGAAGTAATGAAAGCCATTATCCTCGATAGTTTTCAGAGATGAGGGGATAGTAAGGCTGTTTTTTCTCGTATAATCGTAGAAAGCGCGCGTACCGATAACGGTCACCTTTTTGCCGTCGATAGTTTCGGGGATAACTACGTTATTGGCCTTGCCCTTATACTTCGTGATCTTGAGCGTACCGTCAGAGAGCACGGTGTAATTGAAATCAGCCGCGGTAGATTCGTCCGCGCTAGCCGAAATAGCCGCGGAGAATGAAAGCCCGCTTTCCGCCGCAGGCAGAGCCAATCCGCCGAACGCGATAGTTACAGCCACTACACTTGCAATGATTTTCTTCATAAATTTTTCCTCCTACAATTTATTGCCATATCATGTAAATTTAACGGATTATTAAAAACCGTTCTACATATATAGAGGGAGAAAAAGCGCAAAAAGTTTTGATTATTTCGTAAATAGTTTATTAACTTTTTTGATTTTATGAATAAAAAAGCCGCCTTTCGGGTGTTATACCAAAAGGCGGTTTAAAAGATAGATGTTAGTCGATGTATTCGTATTTGAGGTCGAGTCCTGATGCCCACTCTTCCAGCACTTTTGCTGCACTTGAATCTCTGTAGACACGAAAAACAAGATTATCACAATTTCTCATAATAGGGAAAAAGCCATATTGATACATCTCAACATCTTTATCTATTGTGATAGTTTCAAGGTTTTTACAATCCTGTATCTGTAAATTGCAAAGATTTCCGACATCAGATGTTATAGTCAATGTCTTTAACTCGTTCATGTTATGAATGCGGAGAGTTTCTATACATAGTTCATTATAATCACTATGCTCGTTAACATCAAAATATTTGCCGTCTTCATTTGAGCCCAGTTTAACCGTTATATTCTGAAAATTGTCGGGCAAATATTCCAAGAGCATAACATTTCTTCCGATGTTAAGATCAGTAGAATGCAGTCTGTCGAGAGCATACTTCTCGAACACCGTTACATTATCTTCGAGCGAAAGAGAATCGACGCTAAAGTTTTCGGGAGCCCATATGATAGCTTTACGGTTTGGATCTTCGGTATCATGTTCAGAAGTATTATACAGAACTCCATCAGTAAAGTGCAAATATTTGCAGTTATCAAGCGTAACATTTTTTATTTCAGAGGCATAATTAGAGAATATCGGAGTTGCGCTATTGTATCCGGTGGAATCAGAGCTGATCTCTTTCGTCCATACACCATATACGGGGAAAAAGCTCAGTTTTTCATTTGCAACAAAATTGCCGTCTAAAGGCACTTTAATATAAGAAGGATAAATACAATCGCCTTGTTTTTGGTAGTAGCCGCAATCATCACCGCTGTAATACTCGGACGTGCCCAAGAATGTAAGATAATTTGCAGCTTCTTCAACAGACAGAGCCGATGGCACAGTAAACATAGCCAGTGCTGTATTATAGCCATCTACATCGTAAGTGGTCGAATACGGTGTTTGATAGATGCTATGCTCAGGATCAGAACCAGAGTCATATATACAAAAGCTAAAGCTATGTTCGAGATAAATAGTTTGACCTGACTTAAACGGCTCAAATGAATACTTTACAGCAAGCTTTCCATCTTTATATCTGACATCATAAATAACATAAAAAAATGAAAATGGTCTTAGCGTATCAGGGCTAAAATATCTTTTTGGCACCTGCTCGCCATTTTCGTTTACTATAGGTATTACATCCCAATCATCATTTGAGGCAGTATCACTATCACTGTTATTATCGTTATAGTCAGTTTGATCGCCGTTGTTATTTGTATTATTGTTAGTGTTGTTATTGTTGTTGGTATTGGTGTTAGCGCCCGCTCCGCTGCTTGCCGAACTGTTCAGCGCGGTAACGGCAATATCGCTGCTGGTATCGGTCATCGAGAGAAGGTAGCTGCTGTTTGAAGTATTTATCACCATAGAGTCGGTAAGGTCGGGCATGGTGTCGGTGCTCGAGCTATGGTCGGTAGGCTTTTTATCGCCGCGGGTGTTATCTATATCGAGATCATCGCTGAAATTGGAAAGCACCGTAACGCCTATCAGCACCGCCGCGCTAACGCCTACCACCGATACTCCGCCGATAAAGCCTGCCGAAGAGGGCGAAGCCACCGAAGCCGTAGTAAGAAAAGCGACGTTGACCTTATCACCCAGCTCGACAAAGAGGACGGAGATCGGGAAAGCGGAGAACATATAGCCCTGCTTTTTGAGCTTCTCCAGCCGCCTTTTCAGATACTTTTTTGCGAGCAGCATACGCGACTTTACCGTGTTTTCCGAAACGCCGGTAGTCTGCGCTATCTCAGAGATCGACATACCCATATAGTAGTAGCAGTATATAGCTTCGCGCTGAGTTTCGCTGAGCGAATTGACCGCGTCGGCTACAAGCTGCTTTTTCTCCTCATCGGCGCTGAAATCCTCGGGCAGCATTATCGTTTCATCGTCCACCACCTCGGCTATCTCGCTGTAATCGCCCGACATTCTGTTTTCAGAATGTTTGCTTTCCTTTTTGATATAGGCGTACATCTCGTTTACAGCGATGGCTTTGAGCCACTGCTCGAATTTCTGCGCGTCCCTAAGCGAGTCGATATTTTTCACGGCAGCCATAAAAGTTTCCGATATTATATCCTCTATGTACTGAGTGTGCTTAGTCCTCTTTGAAAGAAAATCGTAAAGCGGCGCTTTATAGCTCTCGTAAAATTTGCCGAAAGCTTCGTCGTCACCGCTTTTCAGGCACTCGATCATCTTTTCGCTTTCTGTGAATTTTTCTTCCTTTTCACTATCCAATACCGTCATATTTTCCTGCGACATTTGCAAAAACCCCTTTTAATTTCTTATATCCCCATTGATATTACAGAATTTGTATAATAAAAATGCAGACAGTTCTAATATTAAAGACTAAAACTATGCTGAAAAAGTTTGCGTGTTTCTGTAACTATTTTGTAAATAAACAATTAACGCAGCAAACGGCATAGCCTGCGCCGAAGCAAGTTATGCCGTTTTTTAGATTGCAAAATTATTCGCTGCGGTCTTTTGTAAGCAGCATTCTGTCGTTATCGAACTGCTTATCAGACTTCTGCGAGTACATTTCAAGCAGATCATTAAGCGTCATGCCGTCGCGCTCGCTGCCGCTGATGTCTAGGATCACCTTACCCGAATCCATCATCACCGTGCGCGTACCCGTTCGCAGGGCTGCGTTAAGATTATGCGTTATCATCATCGTAGTAAGGTTATTTTCCTTAACTATATCGTTGGTGATCTTCATTATCTTATCGCTGGTCTGCGGGTCGAGAGCGGCTGTATGCTCGTCGAGAAGCAGCAGCTTCGGCATATTGAGCGTACACATCAGCAGCGTCACCACCTGCCGCTGACCGCCCGAAAGCAGACCGACTTTTGTTTTCATTCTGTCTTCAAGCCCCATGTCCATAGCGGCTAAGCGCTCGCGGAAGTAGGCAATATCGCGCTTATTCACCGCAAGCGAGAAAGCGCGCTTCTTTTTGCGCGAATAGGCAAGCGCTAAGTTTTCCTCGATAGTGAGGTTCGGCGCTGTACCTTTCATGGGGTCTTGAAAAACTCTGCCTATATCAGCGGCTCGGCGGTAATCGGGCTGATAGGTAATATCCTTGCCATCGAGCATAACAGCTCCGCCGTCGAGCATAAAGCTGCCGCATATCGCATTAAAGAGTGTGGATTTTCCCGCGCCGTTAGAGCCTACTAGCGTTACAAATTCGCCATTTTCAAGCGAGAGGGAAACGTGGTCGAGCGCGGTATGCTCGTTAGGCGTGCCATTAAAGAACGTCTTTACGGCTGATTCTATTTTAAGCATTCACACACCGCCTCTCTTAGTCTTGTACAGCGAGATAGACTGCTTTATCGCAGGCACTGAGAGCGCCGCCGCGACTATCACCGCCGAGATGAGTTTGAGCATATACGCGGGCAGAAGAGTGTAGCGGGTAGCCAGCGCTATTATTATGCGGTACGCCAGCGAACCTGCCACCGCCGAGATAACGCCCGCGGTGACTCCCCTCCTGCCGACGATGACTTCGCCGATTATCACGGAAGCCAGACCTACTACCAGTATGCCCACGCCCGAGTTTATATCCGCAAATGACTGATACTGCGCAATTATTCCACCGCAGAGCGCGATGTAAGCGTTTGAAACGGCGAGGGCTATAAGCTTCACGCGGTCAACGTTTATCGAGGAAGCGCGCACCATAGTTTCGTTATCGCCCGCCGCACGAACGCAAAGACCCAGATGTGTGCGGAAGAAAAGTATCGCGAGAGCCGCGCCGATAACAGCCGCCGCGGCAGCGATGATAAGTTTCAGCACATTTTTATCCGCCGAAGGAAAAAGCCCCGTGAACCATGTGAAAATAGTGTCGCAGCCGATGAGGGTAACGTTCGCGCGCTCGCCCATGACGTACATATTTATCGAGTAAAGCCCGCTCATGGTGAGTATTCCCGCGAGGACGGGGTGGATCTTTAGGCGGGTCTGGAGAAGCGCCGTTACAGCGCCCGCCGCCGCGCCCGCGAGCGCCGCGCAGAGTATGCCCAGCCACGAGTGACCGCCCGCCGCCATTACGGAGGAAACCGCAAGCCCGAAAGTAAACGAACCCTCGGCGGTAAGGTCAGGGATATTGAGCACGCGGAAAGAGATATAGATGCCCACAGCCAGCAGACCGTAGATAAGCCCGAGCTGGAGCGTTCCGAAAATAAAGCTCATGTGCAGATACTCCTTAGCCGTTAGAATCCTTTACGATAGTCGCTTCGTTCTTGACATCATCGGGAATGGTAACGCCGATAGCTGCCGCCGCGTCGGAATTTACGACAATATCATCGGCGTCTACTACCTCAGCCTTGATGTCCTTTATAGCCTTGCCCTCAAGGTAATCTATGAACTTATCGGCGGTGATAGCGCCTATCTTCTTATCGCTGATAGCCTTAGTAGCGAAAGCACCGCTGTTTACCATTACAGCGCTGGAGCCGTAAACAGGTATCTTATTATCGCGCGCTACCTGCGAAACTATCGGCATTGCCGACTGGATAATAGAATCGTTCGGAACGAAGATAGCGTCTACGCTGCCCGCGAGCGACTCTGCCGCGGTCTGCACCTCGCCTGCGGAGGTAACGGTCTTTTCAACGTACTTTATGCCCTTTTCGTCGAGGTACTTCATAGCGTTCTGGGCGGTGGTCACGGCGTTTACCTCGCCGGTATTATAAAGTATGCCGTAGGTCTGTATACCGGGGGTGAGCTTATCGGCGAACTCGAAAATATCGTTTATCGGGATATAGTTTGAAGTGCCGGTAGCGTTCTTATCGGGAGCTTTGTTCATATCGCTGATAAGGCCCGCGCTTACGGGATCGCTTACAGAGATGAAGAAATTAGGAACGTCGCTGTTCATGCCGACTACCGCCTGCGAAGCGGGTGTACCGATGGTGGCGATCGCCTTAGGCTCGGCGTTTACAGCCTCCTGCACTATCGTATTAAGGTTAGTAGCGTCGCCCTGAGCGCATTTGTAAACTATATCCAGCTTATCCTCAGAGTAGCCCTTATCGCGAAGCTCTTGGATAAAGCCGTCTTTCATATCAACGAAAGCGCCGTTTTCAACCATCATTACAACGTAAACGGTGTCCTTATCAGAACCTTTTCCGCAGGAAACGGAAGCCATGCCGATAGCCGCGGCGAGAATTATCGCGGCAGCCTTTTTCAAAATACCTTTTTTCATTGAAGATCTCTCCTATCAAAAATTACTGTAAATTATATAGATCAGAGCATTGCGAAAACGCTTCTGAGCTTTTCGGGGTCGATGGGGTAGGGGTAATGACGAACGTCGGACATACCCGCTATCATCTCAGCGAGAGAGTCGAGCTGCGCAGGCTCTAGACCGAGGTCGCTGACAACTGTGGGCAGACCAACACGCTCGTTAAATTCGCGAACCCGCATATATTCGTCCACCTGACCGTCATACAGCAGGCAGATGAGCGTGCCGAAAGCTACCACCTCGCCGTGCAGGTGCTCTTCCTCTATGCCGATGGTCGTCAGCGCATAGAACACCGCGTGTGCCAGACCGCTGTTGTAATCAGGCGTATGGTCGCGGGTGAGCATTATGGAAACTAAGCCCGTGGAAACGGCTATCGCAAGGACGGTTTCTTTAAAATCCTCAGAATTTACATGGCGCTTGTTCGCGCTGAAAGCGGAAACGCCGTGAGCGAATATCGGCTCGCTGCACATAGAGGACATCGCAAGCCCCAGCGCCTTGAAATGCTCGGGCTCTTCGCCGCGCGCCGAGATCTGCGATTCGTAATATTTAGCGTAAGTATCGCCCATGCCAGCCCATAGATATTTTTCTGGCGCTTCGCACATAATATCAGTGTCGATAAAAGCGTGCACGGGGGCGTTCTCGAAAAAATACGGCTCTATAAAGCTGCCGTCGGGGCGGTACATTATCGCGACGGCGGTACAGCAGGCGCAGTTTGAAGCGACCGTCGGGAAAGTAAACACGGGCTTGCCAAGCTTATCAGAAAGGCACTTGCAGGTATCGAGCGCCTTGCCGCCGCCGACCGCGAAGATCATATCAGCCGACTTCACTTCGTCAACGCCGCTGAGTATCTCGACATTTTCGTAGCTGGACTCGCCGCCGTACCATATCTTAGCAGAAACGCTTATACCGCCGCAGTTTGCGATTATCTTTTCGGAAGCAACGGAAAGCGCAGTTTTGCCGCCTATCATGACAGCGGTCTTGCCGAAAGGCGAGCAAAAGCGGTAAATATCTTCGTAAGCCCTCTCGCCGATAGTGTAACTTGGCAGAGTCATGCAGTAATTATTCATAGTTCCACTCTTTTCATAAGAAATACGGGCATTTCAGCGCCCAATTTGCAATATACAGAACATTATATTGCAAAATATAGTATATTGCAACGGCATTTGATGAATAAAATGTTAATGATTTAGTGTGCTAAATTTATGAAACGCATGAAACAAGTTTATGCGGTAAGCGATTGACAACTATGCTTATTTGTGATATTATATATAGATAGTATGAAATATATGAAATGATGTAACAGGAGTGATATATATGAACAGCAAACCGAACCTCAAAGCGCTTGAGAAAAACATAGTTGACACTATAAAAGAATCGCAGCTGAAGCTTGGCTTTACGCCGAACCCCGTGACGCTTTTCTACCCACTGGAGTCGCTAAACCTGCTGACGGGCGCTGACCTCAGCATGAGCGAGATGACGGCGGCTATCTCGGCCTACGCGAGCGATATACTCAGCGGACTGAGCTGCAACGTTTTCGAGGACAAGATAGGCGTTGTGGTATCTGCCGAGAGCGTGCGCGCGATACACGAGAACACCGAGGCGAGCGCTTTCCTCACCGAGTTCATAGCCGCGGTGAAAGAGGGCTGCACTATGGAAAAGGCTAAGGCTATATTCAAAAAGTACAGCGACAATGCCGTACTGGAAGATATGGACGACGACGAATTTGACGTACTGGCGTATTTTCCCGACGGCGAGCCGGACGCTTACAAATACTGCCTTGCGAACGACCTTGGCGGGATAACCTACCACAGATTTACGCAGCAGGATTACGAAAATATTTTTGAAAACTAAACGGCGGTGAGCTTTTTGGAAAATTTCACTTGCGTGAGCATAAACCACAGGCTTTGCGACGAAGCCTTTCGCAGCCTTTTCACATTCGGCGAGAGTGAGCGTGAAAAGCTGCTTTTTTCCGTGCGGGAAAGCAGTCCCGTACTGGTATGCACCTGCAACCGCACCGAGCTTTACTTTTTTGGCGGGACTGAAAGCGGCATAGAACTGCTGAGCGAAGCGGGCGGCATACCGCGCGAGCAGCTGAAACAAAAGGTGATGATATTCAGCGGAGAGGGTGCGGCGAAGCACCTTTTTAACGTTTGCAGCGGCATAGACTCGATGGTTGTCGGCGAAGACGAGATACTGGGACAGGTAAAGAGCGCCTACGCTTTCTCAAAAGAGCGGCTGGAGCTTTGCCCCGAAGCGCACATGATATTTCAGGCGGCGGCAGCGGCGGCTAAGCGGATAAAAACACAGACCGAGATCTCAAAAACATCGGTATCGACGGCGACGCTGGCGGCTAAGGAAGCGGCAAGATTTTACGGCGGCGAGGAGATAAGCGTGACGCTGATAGGCGCAAGCGGAAAGATCGGCGGAAGCCTGCTGAAAAATCTTATCTCGTACAAAAACGTAAAAGTGTACGTCACCGAAAGAAAGCACGGCGCGGACTTCGGCATTGCGGCGG
>UMBX01060859.1_pt1 | contig 21035 bp, 18 predicted proteins | sample 1964081 | NCBI WGS metagenome assembly UMBX01 (sample SAMEA4835952, study PRJEB28245) | human gut metagenome | biome: gut microbiome; material: fecal sample | place: Denmark | collected 2008
TAGGATAGAAAGAGACAGATGCAGGTAATGAAATATTCCCACATCTGTCTTTTTTTGTGCAAAGATTTATTTATCGGAATGTCGCAGACAGCTTTTTATAAAGGCAGCAGCTTTTATCATTTGTTCTTTTTCTTCATCAGAGCAGTCAGAGGATAATTCAAACCAGGTCTGATCAGCAGAAGAAAGAGAAAGTGCAGGTTTACCGGAATCTGCAGATAAAGCAGGACTGTCAGTATGGATACTGCTATTGTCATCCAATAATCTGTTCTGGATTTCTGATAGAGCTTTTTCACGATAATGAGCATCCATGTCCTGGATACTTTCAACAGAAGCATGGTAATTGCTTAATATGTGATTGATGTATCCATTTTTAAAATGCAGAAAAAGAGCATCTTCAGATAGATTTGCCAAATCTTTTGAGGTTGCAATTTCTAAATCTGCCTGTCCCTCCATTTTAAACAGAATAGAAAACAGATCGGATACAGACTGAATTTCAAAATCCATAAAGAGATTCACACTGATACCTAATGCATCAGCAATTTTTGAAAGCTGTTCATATTTCGGATTACGTTCATTGGCTTCGTACTTGCGGAGTGTACTGAAACTGATCTCAGCGTCCTGTGCAAGTTGTTCCTGTGTCATGTTACGAGCCAGACGAAAATACTTGATTATTTCTCCTGTATTCATAGGCAAAGTCCTCCAATAGCAAAAGTATACCATATTTTTTAATAAAAGTGCCACAAAAGTTTTGAGAAAAATATTGACAGGTACAAATGTAACATATATAATAATGATAGATACAAAAGTAACACATAACTTACATAACAGACACAAAAGTACAAGTAAACTTATATATAACTGTCATAAGAAATATGAAAAAAGATTCAGAAAGTCAAACGGTTTGAAGTTAAGTAACAGTTAAGTATAAGATGATCAGGAAAGGATGGAATAGGATATGGCAGAAATTATTATGGGAATTGATCATGGAAACGGAAATATGAAAGGGGTACATGTAAACTTTCCATGTGGTCTGGTAAGATATACTTCTGAACCAGGACGATTTATGAATGAGGATATTCTGGAATATAACGGTGTATATTATACGTTATCAGAAACAAGGATGCCATTTAAAGCGGATAAGACAGTGGATGAAGATTACTTTATATTGACCTTATTTTCACTCGCTCTGGAAGCAAAGGAAAGAGGAATCACTTTATCCGGCAAAGATATTGTACTGGGAGTTGGACTGCCACCAGCAGACTTCGGACAGCAGGCTCCGGGATTCAAAAAATACTTTATGGAACATTCAAAACATGGAATTTCTTTCCGATTCAATGGAAAGCCAGTAAATTGTTACCTGAAAGATGTTTTGGTAAGTCCCCAGAATTTTGCGGCAGTCATGTGCTATAAAGCAAGCCTGTTCCGTCAGTACCGGACGGTCAACTGCATTGATATTGGAGACGGAACCGTAGATTTACTGGTAATCCGAAAAGGACAGCCGGATTTGTCAGTTCGTGTCAGTGACAGATCAGGAATGGCAATTTTACGCTCAGAGATTTCTAATTCCATTCAGCAGAATTACGGTATTCATCTGGAGTCCTCAGACGTAGAGCAGGTATTAATGCAGGAAGCAACGATTCTGGATGAAGAATTGGTAAGAGAGATTCAGAAAATGGCAGGGGACTGGATGCAGAGGATTATCAATAAACTCCATGCGTATGTACCAGACTTCCGAACTAACCCAGCAGTATTTCTTGGTGGAGGCAGCTTGCTTCTGAAACAGCAGATTGAAAAATCTTCTGATTTTAAATATATAGAGTTTATCGAGGACATCCGGGCAAATGCGGTAGGATATGAGAAAATGACAGCATTACACATCCAGAAAAGACAGGGGGTGTAATGTGTGGGAGAGATACGGGTTGTACTGATATTTAATGAAGATAATGAACGGCAGAGAGAAATCGGAAGGTATCTGAAATCACAGAAAAGGTGCAAAACAGCACTGATTACAGAACTGGTTTATGCGTGGCTGCATAAAGAAAATGCACCTGTTTCTTCCTATAATAATGCAAATGTCAGTGTAGAGGAATTAAAACAGCAGTTGTTGCAGGATACGGATTTTATACAGCAGATAAAAAAGAGTGTAGTTATTGAAGAAGATGCCGGGAAAGTGATAGAAGAAGAACAGAGCGATGGACTGGATATGGATGAAGGGATGCTGATGGCGGGGCTGTCGATGTTTGAGAATAATTTATAGGATAGTTTTTTAATATGGCAGTATTGTATATAAAAAATATACAGTGCTGCTTTTTTGTGTTAATATAACTGAAAAGAAAGTTTTTTGTTTTTTATAATCGGCGTAGAAATGAAAAAACGAATATCATGGGGGAAGGATTATGATTAAATATCCATTATATGTTACATTAGATACGAATATTTTTGATGCTAATAAGTTAGACTTCAGTAAAGAGAGTACATTAGGCTTGCTTGTTAATTATGTTGAAGCTGGTAAGATAAAAATTGTATTGAGCAATATTGTTATCAAAGAAGTTGAAAAGCATGTTATAAAATCAAGTGATAGTATATGCTCAGCATTTCGGGAACTACGAAAAAAAGCGTTAAGTATCGCTTCAGAAGGGCTTTTGGAACAAGTTGGAATAAAACCTGACGCATTGTTTCTAAATAAGATAGAGTATCAAGAAAAGTGTTTAGGTGTTTGGAATAAATTTTTGGAAAGTTTAAAGCCTGAAATTATGGATTTGTCATTAGTAGATTTAAAAGAGATAGTTGATGATTACTTTGAGATTAAGCCCCCATTTGAAAATAATGAGAAAAAAAGAAAAGAATTTCCGGATGCGTTTATTGCAAATCAGATTCGAGAAAGATTCGGAAAAGATAAAATAATTGCTATAATAAGCAATGATAAAGGATTCAAGAAAGCCTGCGGTCGTTCGGAAAATCATGTTTTTTTTACATCATTAGGCGAATTATATAACACAATGAATAGTCAAGAAAAAGAATATACGGCAGTTCTTCAAGAAATTAATTCTTTGATTGTAAACTATACTTTTGAAATTCGAGATGCTATAAAAAACGAGGAGTGCGTTGAAGTTCATGGTTTGTCATATGACAAGGATGGCATAGAAAGTGGATTTAATTATACTGATTTTGAGGTCACCTCTATTAAGAATATCAATTTTCATGTAAGAACTATTGATGAAATTACAGATGAAATAGCGTTGGCTACATTATTATGCACTGCGGATGTAGAGGTAGAATGTTCTTATGAGGATTATGATAATGCCGCATGGGATGCTGAAACAAGAACTTTTTATTTTTTACAAGCAAGAACAAATATTGAAAGACATCGGGCAAGATTTGGAATAAGAATTGAATTAAATCGTAAAGAAAATAATCTACGAATTATCCCATTTAAAGTAATTTTAAATGGAGATACATTATATGAACGTTTTGAAGTGAGAGAAGATGAGGAGCTTTATGATGCAATGGATATAATAAATCAGGATAGAGAAGATTTAGGATTATATTCGTTGGATAAGTATGCCGATTATTTAGAGGATGATTTAGTAGACTCATCATTTATGAATGAGATTATTGGGAAATTTGAAAGAATTAATGAATTATATCAAAAATATGATACTATAGCAGCAATGTATGATGAGTTATTGTCGGTCATTAAAGATACAGAATCAAAGGAGATTGTGAAGCAACTGACATCAAATTTAAAAGATATTACAGGATTTCCAGTCCCGGCTGATTTAAATGCTATAACTGCTCAAGAAAAGGATGAAATTATTTGCTGGGTGGATCAATCATATGAAAGATTGTATAAACTTAGTGAACAAAAAGGTCTGCCAGATAATTTTAAATATGGAGATACAATAGAAATACAAAATGGTTTAGAAAAGTATCAGTTTAACATTGGGGAGTTTTCAGGTATAGCGACGGCTGGAGATCAAGAAGATATTGAGTTGTCAATAAAAGATAACGATGGAGAAATACTAGGAAAAGGACGTGTAAGTCTTACGATAGGATATATTGATTTTGATGAAGATGGATGTGCTAGTAACGGAATAAATGACAGTATAGAATACTGTTATGAAGATATTGCAAAAGCATTAGAAAATATCGCAGAACATATCGAACAAGATATTAAAAATGAAGAGAATATTGCAAAAGAAATTGAAAAAGTAATAACCACAGAATAATAGAAAATTGAAAAAGAGAACAAAGGGCGTAGAGGATATGAAAATTCCATCTACGCTCTTTGTGTTTTGGACTATTTTTCGTCAAGACCGCAACACCGCAAGACCGCAATGTTGCAAAATAAAACTGCCGGATGCATCGGTTCCGACAGTTATTTATCATGTATATCATCATCTGTAAAAGTTAAAATGTCATTTGGGGTACAAGATAAGATCCGGCAAAGTTTTTCGATGGTTGATGCGGTAATATTCTGGTTATTCCGGAGTTGCTGCATAGTTCGGTAGTCGATGCCATTGTTGACGAGATAATATTGAGATATATTTCGTTTTTCCATTGTAATCCATAACGGACTATAATCAATCACATTGTCCCCGCCCTTCTAATTTATTTCCTGATTGTTTAATTATAAGTAGGGGAAAATGCAAAAATATAGTGAATAAATTCACTAGATAATATATAATTGGAAACATAAAAAGAGAAAGCAGTATTTATGGATTAAAAATATTATAAAGCATTGTTAAGTGGAAATTAGTCTGGTTCTCGAAAGAGGAACCGCAGTTCCCCAAACGAGAACTATAAATTGATAGAATATACTAAAATACTGTAAAATCAAAAATTTTCATAGTGCATAGAAAGGTAAGATGCACATGATGGAATCATTAGGAAATAGATTAAAGCAATTAAGACAAAACAATCGCTTGCGGCAGGATCAGGTAGCAAGCTTGGTTGGAGTAAATAAAAATACAATGTGTTCCTATGAAAATGATGTCAGACAGCCTTCTTATGAAATTTTGGTCAGATTAGCTACAATTTATAGAGTGAGTACCGACTATCTGCTGGGGTGTGAAAGTAAAAGAACGGTTGACGTATCTGGTCTTACACCAAAAGAAATACAAACAATTACAGAACTGGTTGCAGACATGACGGAGAAAAATAAAAAGCTGGAAGGGTTATAGATGGCTCAAAATGCAAAGGAACAAAATGATTATAGAATTACATATTATAATGCAGTGTCATCAAAAGAAGTTGATTGGTTATGGTATCCGTATATTCCCTATGGAAAGATAACGATATTGCAAGGAGATCCAGGAGAAGGCAAATCGACCATGATGATGCAGCTTGCGGCACTTATTACAACTGGAAAAGCTATGCCAGATGGAAGCGGAGATAAAATACCGGGAAACGTAATTTATCAGGCGGCAGAAGATGGAATTGAAGATACAATCAAGCCACGATTGGAAGCGGCAGGTGCAGATTGTAGTAGAATTGCATTTTTGGAACAGCCGGATGAAGAACCAATATTACTAAATGACACAAGATTGGCACAAGCGATTGAAGGTACACAGGCGAAATTGTTGGTTATTGATCCACTTCAAGCCTACTTGAGAATGGATAGTGAAATGCAACGTACAAATTCGGTGCGTTCTGTTCTTACAAATCTTGCAAAAGTTGCAGAACGGACTGGATGTGCAGTTGTGCTGATTGGACACATGAATAAAAGCAATCGGACAAAAGGCATATATCGAGGACTTGGAAGTATAGACATAGCTGCAGTAGCAAGGAGTATTTTATTAGTAGGAAGGGATAGAAATATTCCGCATTATCGTGTAATGCTTCAGATAAAAAATAATCTGGCACCAGAAGGAAAGGCATATGTATTTGAACTACATCCGAATTCTGGATTTCGGTGGATAGGGCAGGAGGAATATGAGGTAGAAGATCTTTTGTCTCATAAATCAAAAACAGATAGTAAACTGGACAAAGCAAAGGATTATCTGCAATTACTGTTAAGTGGAACAGATATGGCATGTGCAGATATATTTGATAAAATGCGTGCAAGTGGTATTGGTAAACGTACTGTGGAGCAAGCAAAAAAAGATATGGGGATTATATCCTATAAATTGGGAGATAAATGGTATTGGCAGTTAAATGGGAGTGATGCATCAGGTGAGCGGATATGAAAAAGAAATAAAGAAACAGGAAGAACAAAAGAATAAGATTCGTGAAAGATATAAGGGTGTTGACCGAAATGAATTGGAATTCATTCCGGCAAAACCAAGAGAAAAGTTGTTTGAGGATACAGCAGAGAAAAGGGTTTGTGCCTATTGCCGTGTTTCTACTGATGATGTTAATCAGACTTCTTCTTATGAGCTGCAGAAGAATCATTATGAAGATATGATTAAAGAACATCAAGGATGGGAGCTAGTAGGAATTTATGCTGATGAAGGAATATCCGGTACATCTTTACAGCATAGAGACGAGTTCAATCGGATGATAGAAGATTGTAAAGCTGGAAAAATAGATCTGATTGTTACCAAAAGTGTCTCCAGATTTGCCAGAAATATAGTGGATTGTATTGCAAAGGTTCGTGAACTTGGAAATATGCGACCAAAAGTGGGTGTGTTTTTTGAAACAGAACATATTTACACATTGGATAATACCAGTGAAATGATGCTGGCAGTATTATCCGCAGCTGCACAGGAAGAGTCTCATACGAAGAGTGAGATTATGAATATTTCCATAGAGCAGCGTTTTTCAAGAGGGATATTTCTTACACCCAAATTATTGGGATATGATGTAGACGAAGATGGTAATCTGGTAATTAATAAAGAAGAAGCAGAAACAGTGCGTTTATGCTACTATTTGTTTCTTAACGGTTTTCCAACTGCGGAAATTGCAGAAATACTGATGCAATTAAAGCGGAAAACGAAACTTGGAAATACCAAATGGTCAAGTGGTACTGTGGGAAGTTTATTGAGAAATGAGAGGTATTGTGGAGATGTACTTTCCAGAAAGACATTTACACCTAATTATCTTGATCATAAATCAAAAAAGAATCGTCATGATCGGAACCAGTACCGACAAACAGATCATCATGAGGCTATTGTTGACAGGGACATTTACAATGCAGCACAGAAGATGCTGACAGCAACCAAGTATGCGAAAAAAGGATTTCCATTTCCTAATCTCAAGGTAGTAGATGGTGGAGCATTAAAAGGTTTTGTGTCAGTTAATCGGTCTTGGACAGGATTTACCGTAGAGGATTATAAAAAAGCAAGTCAGAGCGTGTATTCTGATCAGAATAGTATACAAGATATTGAAGAATCAAGAGAAGAAAAGAAAGACGGAGGATTTGATTTATCTGGATACGAGATTGTTCGGGCACAGTTCTTTTCTACAAGGTTGAATCCAGCCATGACAATCTCAGAAGGACGGATTACCTTTAATACTGCCTGTTTGAAGAAATTTGAAGATGTGGAATATGTAGAAATTCTTTTTAATTCAATAGAAAGATGTATCGCTGTAAGACCATGCGATAAGGATAACATCAATGCCGTAAAATGGGGAACGATACGAAAGGGTAAATGGGCAGTCCTTCCTAAAAGCTGCCGGGGATTTTCAGAACCACTATTTGAATTAATGGATTGGAATAATGAGTGTAAATATCGTTTTAGAGGTCAATATTCAAAGGAAGATAACGAACAGATCTTATTGTTTGACTTGGAAGAACCAGAAGTGATTAAACATGAGATAATTCAAGAGGATTTACCTGATACAGATACGACTGAAACGGAAGAGAATATAGTAGATATATCTGAAAATAAAACAAAGAAGATTGTCAGAACACTTTTCCCGAAGCAGTGGCAGAATCATTTTGGCGATAGCCCGGAAGAGGTTGTTCTTTTACATAGAGTTAAGTATTGTGGAAATTGGGATGTGCTGCGTCCAGCTAAAATAGTAGAAGGTTTGGAACCTATATCAGAAAATTTATTGGATAAGCTGAATGAAGAAGCACAGAACATGATAGAAAAGATGAGGTGTGCAGTATGAGTGAAATGATGATAAATCAGACTATTGAGAACACAGAAAATATAGATCAGAAAGCACTGGAACTGGCACAAGATTTTAGTTATGATGGTTACCAGGTTGTAAGAAGGGAACTTTTTGCACATTTACGGGAGCCAGCCGTTGTAATTCGAAGAGATAGTGTGACATTTAATACTGCCTGCATTGCTGGTTTAGAGGATGCAGTTTACATACAGATTCTTGTTAACCAGGATAATAAGCGAATGGTAGTGCGGAAATGCGAAGAAAACGACAAAGATGCTTTGAGATGGTGTATTGAAAAACCTGATAAGAGAAAAAGTAGAAAAATGTCAAATAAATTATTTTCAGCAATGATGTATGACATGATGGGGTGGAATACAGACTGCCGATATAAGATTTTGGGGCATAAAATAACACATGAAGATGAAACTATGTATATTTTTGATTTGTTGGAAACAGAGATATTCATGGATACAAAAAGAAAGAAAAAAGCGAATCCGGATTCGTTGGAGAAAAATGAAGAATTAGTTACTGCAGAAACAGATCAGACACCGGAGCAGAATCAGGAAGAGATAGCAGCAAAAGTGGCGAGAAAGTTGAACAGAATACCATTTTATCCTAAAGATTGGAAGGATTCTTTTGGCTTATCAGTAGAAGAACATAAAAAGGCACTGGAAACTAATTTAACAGACGGCTATATAGAATTTTCAGCAACAAGGTGATAGGAGAAAGTGCGCTCATTTGGAAAGGAGGAGTGCAGATGCCGAAAACCACAGTAAATATCACAGGGGTATCTCTGTGCCAAAAAAAAGGAATAATACGAATATTTCGATCAACGATAAAAGAATTGGGTGATCCGAGGTATATTCGCTTCTTATTTAACCCGGAGAAAAGAACTTTAGCAGTTCAGTCTGTCAGCCGAAAAGAAGCGGAGTGTTTTCGTGTGCCTAAATATAATCCTAAAGACTGGGATTTTAAAATTTGCAGTATTCAAATGCTGAGGATAATCTGGAGAGTTTGTGAGTGGAATGAAAATGACACGTATCGAATAGCAGGAACGCATTATCCAGAATATAATCTGGTGGAATATAATTTGAATCAGGCTAGGATAGTGCAATTTGGAGAAATAGAGTAGACATAGAATCGAAGAATTTGGGACTTCTGAGAAATCAGGGGTTCTTTTTTTGTGCTTATTTTGAGGGTGAGTTGATAATACTATGCTTTATGAGATATTTTTGAAAAAAAGTTGTTCCTGAGTTGACATAAGGAGGCGATATGTCTTTAGTCGGAACCCGTCCGCCAACAGTAGACGAATGGGATAAATACGAACTTCATCACCGTGCCCGCCTCGCAACCAAGCCGGGACTTACCGGAATGTGGCAGGTAAGCGGACGAAGCAACATCACAGACTTCGAAGAAGTCGTAAAACTCGATAAACAGTACATTGCAGAATATTTATCGAACAACCAATGCCAACACCTTGCCTTTCTTTTGCAGTGCGTTATCTGGGATGTGCAGCTGGTGTTATGGTAACAGCTTCTCACAATCCAGCCAAATATAACGGATATAAAGTATATGGGGCAGATGGCTGTCAGATTACAACTGAAGCAGCTGCAGAAATTCTTGCAGAAATAGAAAAACTAGATATTTTTGATGATGTAAAAAGGATATCTTTTGAAGAGGGATTTGAAGCCGGAAAGATTTCTTATATATCAGAAGAAGTTTATACTGCATTTGTAGAAGCGGTAAAAAAAGAATCTGTATTAGGAGACACACAGGTCAACAAAGATGTTGCGATTGTTTATTCTCCTTTAAATGGTACAGGCTTAAAGCCCGTCATTCGTACATTAAAAGAATCTGGTTATACAAATATAACTGTCGTAAAAGAACAAGAACAGCCAGATGGTACTTTCCCAACCTGTCCATATCCTAATCCGGAAGTCAGACAGGCAATGGAACTTGGCATAGAGTATGCAAAGAAAAACAATGCAGACTTACTTTTGGCAACAGACCCAGATTGTGATCGTGTTGGTATTGCAGTAAAAAATACACAGGGAGAATATGTTCTTCTTTCCGGAAATGAAACAGGAATGTTATTATTAGACTATATCTGTTCCCGCCGTACCCAGATGAAGACGATGCCAGAAGATCCTGTCACTGTAAAAACCATCGTAACTATTGATATGGCAGAACGCATTGCTGCAAAATATGGTGTGAAAACAATCAACGTCCTTACTGGATTTAAGTTTATCGGAGAGCAGATCGGATTTCTCGAAAAGCAGGGAAAAGAAGACTCTTATATCTTTGGAATGGAAGAAAGTTACGGCTATTTATCCGGCAGCTATGTACGAGATAAAGATGGTGTAAACGCAGCATTTCTCATCTGCGAAATGTTCACTTACTATGCTTCTCAGGGAATTGGATTATTTGAAAAGCTAAATGAACTCTATGCAGAATATAAGTTATTTGTTTCCTGCCATAATCATCACTATGGCAGGCGTTCTCGTTTTTAAAATATACAAAAAAGGAAAAGGGAGAATTCGATTTTCCTGTATTCTATTCATAATTTATATAGAGATTCTCATGCAGACAGCTTTTTTTTCACGTGAACCAGGAAGTCGACAGCAGATAGACTTGAATTTATTTGGAACATGGGGTCAAACAGCGATAGCTCATGCTTATTTTATAGAGAATATTATTATGTTTATTCCGTTTGGACTTTTAGCACCAATGGTATTTGAGCGGATGAGAAAAGTGAGATTCTGCGTGTTCATAGGATTCTTGTGTTCATGTGGAATTGAGTTAAGTCAGCTTATTACACAGCGAGGATACTGTCAGTTGGATGATGTGGTTACAAATACGGTGGGGATGCTAGTAGGATGGGGGATTTGGAAGATGCTTAGTAGTGTGGGCATAGCAGGGAATCCTCTGTTTTAGGTGCAAGACGATTGGATTTACATAGAAATAGGAATTATAAAATGGCAGGAAGACCAAAAAAGAAACCAGAATATAATCCAGAACTTCAATTTAATAATTTTCTTCAAGAGTTAAGAGATGCTTATGAAGAAGCAGATTCCCTAAGATCACTGGCAGATGAGTTAAATATTAGCCTGCTGAAACTTCGTAAGTTACTTATTACTGCTGATGTGTTCACATCAGATATATGTACAGAAATTAATGATCTGTATCAGTCAGGAAAAAAGATTCCGGAGATTATGAAACTCACAGGTCTTTCCAGAGCATCGGTACATTCCTATTTGCCCTACACAAAGGGAATTTATAATGCAGCAGAGATAAGTCTAAATGCGGAGCGATGCCGGACATATAAGAATAGACAACAGCCTTTTTTTATTTGTAATAAGCTAAACAGATATGGTATACTTATGTTCAAAGTAATGTGCAGTGGATATATATGGGAAGAATGATAGAAATATATTGAATATTGGAGTTACAAAATTAAGATAAGAAAGGTATAAAAATGAATATTCTGTTGGTCGGAGGCTCCTGCAGCCTGATAAACAGTATGATCCTGAAATTAAGAAAAGAGGGACACAGAATTTTTCTGCTGACGGGAGATAAATATAGACATAATAAATATGAAAGAGTATTTGAAAAATACGAGTTTTCTTATGATTGCGAGAATCTGAATGATATTCTGGAAAGTGTAAATGCAGATGTAACAATTCTTATGGGTGCGTTTGATACAAATTACTGTTGGGATGGGGAGGAAAGAGAGATAGTTCTTTTTATTTCTCATCTTGTCAATATTCTGGTTGCTTATTCAGTAAAAAACAAAAAAAGATTGATTTTTCTTTCTTCAGATGAAATTTATAATGGAAACTACACGGAAGATATAAAGGAAGAAGAACCCTTTTCCGGAGTGGGAATCAGAGCGGATGCACTGTCACAGGCAGAAGAGATCTGCGATAATTTCAGAATCAACAGAAGTCTGGATATTATAACTTTGCGTCTAGATCATCTCTACAATATTCCGAAAGAGAGAAAAGACGTAAATAATATTTGTGCAGATATGTGTCTGAACTGCATGTGTGACGGGCATATTAAGGCAAAAACAGACCATACATTTTCACTTCTCTATGAAAATGATGCAGTAGAGTATATTTACCAGTTTATAAAAACCAGCAACCACAAATATAGTCTTTATAATTTATCTTCTAATGATGTAGTAAGTGAAGTAAAACTTGCAGCTATGATTCAGAAAGCTATGGAAATCGAATCGAATATTGTCGCTTTTTCTGACAGTAATGGAAGATGTGTTTTGTCGGGCAATCGTTTTGAAAGAGAATTTGGAGTTCATGCATTTGGTAATCTTGAGAAGAATATAAAAGACATGGTTTCTTATATGAAGAAACATGAATCAGTTTTCCTGAAGGGGGATGACTTAAAGCTTTCATGGTGGAAAATGCTTTATGAAAAATGGAAATGGCTGATCAGGATACTTTTTCCGTTTTTCGAGAATCTGGTATGTTTTGTTCCGTTTTTCATGATGAATAACAGGACTGTGGGCAGTGAATATTTTGCAAATCTGGATCCGTTTCTTTTGTATGTGCTGCTATTTGCAATTGTATATGGGCAGCAGCAGGCGACGTTTTCTGCAATATTGGCAGTTGCAGGTTATATGTTCCGGCAGATGTATACCAGAAGTAGTTTTGAGGTACTGATAGATTATAACACTTATGTCTGGATCGCACAGCTTTTTATCCTGGGGCTTGTAGTAGGATATATGAGAGACCAGATACGTATCATGCGCCTGGAGAGTCAGGAACTGGAAGAACATTTGCACAGACAGATTGTGGATATCCGGGATATCAATGAAAGTAATGTCCGTGTAAAAGGGGTCATGGAGCAGCAGCTGATCGACCATAAGGACAGTATCGGTAAAATTTACAGCATTACAGCAGGACTGGAACAGCGTATGCCGGATGAGGTTATTTTCTATGCAGTGGAAATGCTGGGAAAACTTATGCAGACAAAGGATGTAGCCCTCTATAATGTGGTTAGTAAAGATTATGCCCGTATCTTTTCTGCAAGTTCCCAAAAGGCGAGAAGTCTTGGAAATTCAATCCGTTACAGGGAGATGACGGACATTTATGATGCATTAAAAGAGCAGAAGGTATATATTAATAAGAAAATGGATGAGCAGTATCCACTTATGGCAAGAGGAATCTACGAAGGTGAAGAGGTACAGATGATCGTTATGATGTGGGGACTAAGCTGGGAAAAAATGACCCTTGGACAAGCCAATTTTCTTACAGTCGTCAGCTATCTGATTCAGAATGCAGTCCTCAGGGCACAGAGATATATGCAGGCACTGGAAGAGAAGCGTTATAGCCAGAATTCCAGAATCCTGGAACCGGAAGCATTTGAGTCCCTGGTTCAGGCATATATGAAGGCAAAACTGAAAAATCTTGTAGAATGTGTATTAATTAAAGTAGATGTTCAGAACTCGGAATATCAAAAAACGGATGAGCAGATGTCCGGATATATGAGGGACAGTGATTACATGGGAATGCTGCCTGATGGAAATCTGTATGTCCTGCTTACCAACACAACCAGAGAGGGTGCTGTTATTGTACAGGACAGATTTGAGAAGAATGGCTATAAAACAGAATACGTGGAGATGATGTCAGTATGTCACAGAGAATGAAGCTGTTTATTTTCCTGCTGATCATAAATCTGATCGTGGTTGTGTTCTATCTGATCTGGAATTATATCCGCAGAAAAGAAAAAATCGGAAGTGTATGGATGAAGGCAGTTATGATGCTTTTATGTCCGGTGACAGGTCCTGCGTTTGTATTCCTGTCATTCCTGCTTTTTAAGTTATTTTCTTCCCAGGGTATGGATTTGTCGGACGTTGTATTTAGCAAAGACAGGAAAGAGAATTTCCTCCGTCCTGATGAGGAAATGGAGAGAAATATGGTCTCTTTGGAAGAAGCCCTGGAAGTTACAGATAAGAAGAGCCTTCGTACTTTGATGCTGAATGTGATCAGAGGAGATTACCGCAATTCTCTTGCGGCGATTAATCTGGCATTAAACAGCGAGGATTCAGAGACTGCCCATTATGCAGCATCTGTTCTTCAGGATGTATTGAATGATTTTCGAAGTAAAGTACAGACAGATTATCTTTTATGCCAGGAAGAAAATGAACAGCAGGTGGAAAATTGTATAAAACTTGTTGAATATATGAATCCGATTCTGGAACAGCAGATACTTACAAATCTGGAACAGCGTTCCATGGCAGAGAAGATGCAGGAGGTGTTGCAAAAAGCCTGGGAACTTGATAAGATAAAAATCAGCAGTACTGTCTATGAAAAGGTCTGCCAGCGCCTGTTGGAAGTAAAGGATTATGAGAAATGCACGCTGTGGTGTGACCGGGCAATGGAACAATATCCGGGAGTTTTGTCCAGCTATACCTGTCAGATGAAACTCTATTTCTCATGTGGAAAGAAAGAGAAGTTCTTTCAGGTTATGCAGGAACTTCGAGATTCGGATATTGCGATTGATAATGAAACCCTTGAACTGATCAGAACATTTATGTAGAGTAAAAGGATGAACAGATATGTCAATGACAACTCTGGTTATATTAAGATTTGCAGGTATATTTGCTGCTTATACAGGTTTAACAGTTTTGTTACCTGCGATTATGTTTCGTCGGATACTGGCAGGCAGAGGACTGTCAGAGCAGTTTCTGATGTGTTATACATTTGGAAATTTTTATATTATAAATATTGTGTTTGCAGTCCAGCTTTTGCATATTTCAGGTTTCTGGGCACTTGTATTGTTTACTGCTGTACCAGGGATTCTGATCTGGAGCAGGGTGAACAGGGTTTCTCTAAGAGAACTCTGCATAAAGACAGGAATTATCTGTAAGAAAATACTTCAGGGAAGTATGGGAATGAGGGGGGCTTTATACAGAGTCTGTAACAGGATTAAGGCAGTATTAAAACGCTCAGTCCGTCTGTTTTATTACAAAGTAATCTGTAATACGCTTCAGTGGATTCTGGTAGGGGCAGTTATTATAGCTTTATTCTGGATTTATGGAAGAAACCTGTTGCTCACTTATGGATATTGTGCTTCAGATATACCGGTACATTTGAACTGGATTAATGAGATGGTCAGAGGAAATCTTTTTTCCGATGGTGTATATCCGTTTGGATTTCACTGTATGATATATTATCTTCATACAGTTTTCAGGGTTGATACGTATGCGATTCTGTGTGTGTTCTATCTTGTACAGGTATTCTTTATTCATATGGTACTTCTTGCTGTGATGAAATTGTTATGCAGATCATTGTATCTGCCATATGCAGGAGTGCTTGTATATATATTGGGAAGTCTCTGGGCAAAACAGACATATAGTCGTTTTGGGGCATCACTGCCCCAGGAATTCGGAATGATTTTTGTGATTCCGTCTGTTTACTTCCTGATCAGTTTTTTTCAGACAGAGAAGGAGAAACTGAAAACCAGAGAAACAAAGCTGCTCTCAGGATGCTTTGCGCTGGCTTTTGCGCTGACTCTGGCGATTCATTTTTATGGAACTATGATTGCAGGGCTTTGCTGTATTGGAATTGCTGTCGGTTTTTGTCCGCGCTTCCTGAATAAAGAGTATTTTAAACGAATTATGATGACTGGTATTATCAGTGTATTTCTGGCTGTGCTTCCTATGGGGATTGCATTTGCAGGAGGAACACCTCTGCAGGGCTCACTTGGCTGGGGATTAAGCGTCATCAATGGTGGCAAATCAGATACTGAGGATGAAGAAGCTTCTTCAGAGGATAATACAATCCAGGATATAACCATGGAAGAGATGGCAGCGCGTCTGAATGAAAACTCGAAGAATAATATTAAAAGTAATAATGCGAAATCAATGCAGACAAATATGACGGAAACTCCTGAATCCACTTTTGCAGATAAAGTCAGAGAAATTCCGGAGAAAATAAAAAACACCTGGAATATGATGGCTCAGCGTATCGGGGAATTTATCATAAACTTGCCGGAACAATGGTGTGCATATGCGGTACTTATCGGAATTGCAGTTGTCATTCTGCTTGGTCTGATATTTATTATCCTGCGAAAGACTACTTATGGTGAGATGCTTATGTCAGCAGGATTCTGTATGGAAATTCTCACATTGCTGCTCTGTGCATCAGGGCTCGGACTTCCGATGCTGATGGATCCTGCCAGATGTAGTATTTATTATGTGTATCTTCTGATATTAACGCTGACAGTTCTGATGGATGGAATTCTTTATCTGATTTTTATACATCGTTTATTTACAATTCCGCGAAATGTGTTATCTTTTATCTTGACTGTGTTCATTGTTGGGAGTATGCTCCATCAGGGAATGATTAAAATGCCGGGAGTTGGTTCAGATTATGTATCTAATGGAGCATTGACGTGTCTGTCGAATATTATTAAAGAAAATGAAGACAAGACATGGACGATTGTATCAGCAAATGATGAGACACAGATGGGGCTTGATCATGGCTGGCATTACGAGACAATTAGCTTCCTTCGAAATATGGAGTATATGAATAAAGACACTAAATTGATTATTCCGACAAAGAATGTATACTTCTTTATAGAAAAAATCCCGCTGAATTATGCGGTACTTTACTCAGGCAGTGGTCAGTCCATTTCGAAAAAGGCAGCCAGCCAGTCATTACCAAATTCAGGTGGAATAACTATGTATCAGGGGGAGGGAAGATGGATTCTGATGTCCCGGATGTATTACTGGGCACAGGCATTTAAGGAAAGATATCCCAATGATATGAAGGTATATTATGAATCAGAAGATTTTGTGTGTTATGTAATGCCACAAAATATGTATCATCAGTATAATTTTGCAATAGATTACGGTTATAATCAGTTCCGGACACAGGAGGATAAAAATTAATATAATGGTTTCCAAAAGAAATTTTTTCAGTATTACAATCATGATGTTTGTTCTTTTGTTTTTGTTTCAGTTTTCTATGGTTATCAGAGACAGACAGAACACATATGATGTAAATTCAAATTTCACGACAAGGCAGAAAGATGGTAAAAATGTCTGGAAAAATAAACAGATAGATCCTGTGGCTGTCAGAACAACAGACAGAAGCTATGCTCTTTTTGTGGGAGACAGTTCATCGGATATGGCTACAGCCGTAAGCAGATGGTGCATTTATGCAAAGTGGGATATGGCACAGTGCAGAAATCTGGAGGATTACCAGGAGAATGATAAGGCATTGCCGGGGATGCTGATACTGGAATCAGAGAAATATGCACTTGGTGATAATCTGGAAAAATTAGAGAAACTGGAACAAAAAGGTGTGATCATTGTTTTTGGATGTCTGGAAAATCCAAAGAATATTGAAAAAAATCAGGAACTGATGGATTTTCTGGGGATTTATAAGGTTGTGTCTGAGAAAACAAAACTGACAGGTGTGAAACTTTTTGAAGGTCTTCTGCTGGGCGGAGAAGTAGTCTATGAAACTCCGAAGGAAAAAGAAGAGAAAGAACGTCAGGATCTGCAGCTGGAGATACCATGGTATCAGGTAGGAAGCGGTACGAAAACATATATGGTCGGACTTTTGGATCATAGTAAACAAAAAACTCAGGTGGAGAATGAAGATCTTCCTACGATTTTGTGGAGAAATGGAATCAAGGGTGGAAGTGTTTTTTGTATAGTGGGAGACTATATGAAGGACAGCACAGCACTGGGACTGTTGAATGGTATGATAACAGAGGCTTCTGAGTATTATATTTATCCGGTAGTAAATGCCCAGAATCTCTCAATGATCAATTTTCCGGCATTTGCAGATGAGAATGATGAAGAAATGATGAAACTGTACAGTCAGTCTGTGACAGGTATGACCAGAGATATTATGTGGCCATCACTGGTATCCATTGTAGAAAAAGGAAAGCTGAAAATGACCTGCTTTATGCAGCCACAGGCAGATTATGAAGATGGTATAGAGCCGGATACAAAAGATATGATATTTTACCTGAAGCAGATGAAAGAGCAGGAAGCGGAAGTAGGACTTTCTCTTGAGTATAAAAATGCAGGTTCTTTGCGGGAAAAACTGGATCAGGATGCAGACTTTTTTCAGAAATCGGACAGCAGTTATAAATATGGAGCTGCTTTTGCGGAAGAAAGGGATTTGGATACAATAACAGGATTGATGAATACTGAATTGTTGAAAAATGTAAGTACACTGGTATGTGAATATACAGAGAAAGAGCCGGTGGTTTCTTATTGTACGGATTCTGTAACTTTACAGTCTGTGACAAGTGATGGGATGAATTACAGTTATAGTGATGATATTCGGATGAGAAGTATCCAGAGTTCGCTGGCATATACGAATGTTATGTTAAATATGCATGATATTTTCTGGCCGCAGCAGAAAACTGACAGATGGCAGATTATGCAGAAGCATTTTTCCAGTAATATCCTTACCTATTGGAAAAACTTCATAGGTTTTGACAGTATGACTCTTTCAGAAAGCAACACTAGAATCAGAACTTTTCTGAATCTGGATTTCTCAGAGTCCAGAACAGAGAATGAGATTACGTTGGAAACTTCTGAGAAAGGAAGCTGGTTTCTTCTCAGGACGCATGGAGAAGAAATCGCAGAAATAGAAGGCGGTACAGAAAAGGAAATAGAAGATGGAACTTATCTGATCCAGGCGCAGGATACTACTGTGAAGATTCAGATAAAAACATCAGGACTTCATTATGACAGATAGCTGTTATAACAGAGAGGAAATGAGCAGAAAAGTATGAAAGTTTGTATTGTGGCAGAGGGCTGTTACCCATATGTGGTCGGAGGTGTTTCCGGCTGGATCAACAGTCTGATCAGATCTTTTCCGAATGTAGAATTTATATTGCTGGCAATTGTGGCGAACAGATCCTTCAGGGGGAAATTTGTCTATGAGCTGCCGGAAAACCTTACACAGGTTTATGAAGTATATCTGGATGACTGTGAATGGGAAAGCGGAAACAGAAAAAGAAAATCTTTAAGGCAAGTCCATCTCTCTCATAAAGAATATGACGAAATGCTGAATATGGTGCTGAACCGGAGGACAGACTGGGGTGTGATTTTTGACCTGTTTCACAGAAAGCATCTTTCTGTAGATGATTTTCTTATGGGAGAGGATTTCTTCAGGATTGCCAGGGAGTGCTATGACCGTAATTATTCAAATATTAATTTCTCGGATTTCCTCTGGACGCTGCGCTCCATTTATCTGCCGATGTTCTGGGCACTGAGAATGGATGTACCGAAGGCGGATTTGTATCATTGTGTGGCCACCGGTTATTCTGGAATTCTTGGAAGTATGGCAAAACATTTTCATGGAAGTTCATTACTGATCTCCGAGCATGGGATTTATACCAGAGAAAGGGAGGAAGAACTGATCAAAGCTTCCTGGGTAAGGGGAGTATATAAGAATATCTGGATTGAACAGTTTAAGAAGATGTCACTTCTTGCATATGAAAAGGCAGATATGGTAACCTGTCTGTATGACCATGCAAAGGACCTGCAGATGGAATTGGGATGTCCGCCTGAGAAGATCAGGGTGACACCAAATGGGATCAATACACAGACGCTTGCAGATCTTCCCGGCAAGACAGAAGAAGAGAAGCAGTTTATCAATGCCGGGGCTGTACTTCGTGTAACTCCTATCAAAGATGTTAAAACCATGATACAGGCATTTGCTTTTGCCAAAAAAAAAGTAAAAAATATGAAGCTCTGGATTATGGGACCGGCAGATGAAGATAAAAAATATGCAAAAGAATGTTATGATCTGGTAGAATCCCTTGGGGTTCAGGATGTGGAATTCACAGGAAGGGTTAATGTAAAGGATTATCTGGGCAAGATGGATTTCACACTGCTTACCAGTATCAGTGAAGGACAGCCTTTGACAATCCTTGAGAGTTATGCGGCTCACAAACCTGTAATTGCCACAGATGTGGGAAATTGCAGGGAACTGATCTATGGAAATAATGACGGATTTGGGGAAGCGGGAATCCTCACACACATTATGAATATAGAAGAGATCGCCCATGCAATGGTTACCATGTCTGTAAATGAGAAAGACAGAAGGCGTATGGGAGAAGCAGGATACAGACGTGTAAATGCATTTTACAGGATTGATCAGATGAAGGAAGTATACAGAGAAATATACAAAGGATTTTCAGATAGACAGAATCTTTCGTGGACAGAGGAACCCTTTCAGATCAGGGTGTATGAAAAGATGATGTAAATGAAAGCATAATGTGACTGAGATCGGGATAACAAACATAAGATAAGCAATTACGTGATGGAGAGGATATATGGCAGGAATAGGTGTAAAACTTACAAATATCTATAAAAAGAATACGCTGACTACTGATATCATAGGTGCGGGATACAGTATGGTCGTTACAATCGCCCCCATGCTGCTGGTGATCGGTGCGCTTATGATCATGGAGTATTTTCTGGATTTCTCTTCAGTAGGTTATGTTACAAGAGAACTGTTTTCCTGTACGGTTCTGTATATATTTATTTTTTCCCTGCTTACGGCGTCTCCATTTAACTCTGTATTATCCAAATATATGTCAGATGTGATCTATGAAGAGACATATGAAGATATTTTGCCGTGCTATTATGTGGGCATGCTTTTGAATATTTCACTGAGTGCTCTTGTGGGAATTCCATTCTGTATCCGGGAGTATCTGGTTGGAAAAGTGGATATTATTTATGTTTTTACAGGTTATTGCGGATACATTGCCCTGGTTCTTGTGTTCTATTCTATGTTGTACCTGTCTATCTGTAAGGATTACAAAAAAATATCATTCTTCTTTGCCGTTGGTATGACAGTGACAGTGTTTTTATCTTTTCTGCTTGTAAAAGTATTTCATTGGGATATTACATATGGAATGCTGTTTTCGCTGACAATTGGATTTTGGCTGATCGCCTGTCTGGAAATGTCGGTAGTCCG
>UMBX01047058.1_pt1 | contig 20461 bp, 19 predicted proteins | sample 1964081 | NCBI WGS metagenome assembly UMBX01 (sample SAMEA4835952, study PRJEB28245) | human gut metagenome | biome: gut microbiome; material: fecal sample | place: Denmark | collected 2008
CGATTACAGGCAAAAAGACTTCATTGCCTCACGGAGTTCCGTCAGATGATATTGTCAGTGAGGGAGATTTCTTTACTTTTGATATCGGCTCAATTTTTGACGGCTATCACAGCGATACTACGCGTACGGTAGCAATCAAGTCGGCTGACGAAGAAATGAAAAAGGTTTATGACATCGTATTAAAAGCTCAGCTTGCTGTACTTGACAGCGTAAAACCCGGAGCAAAATGTTCTGATGTCGATAAAATTGCAAGAGATATAATCTCGGAAAACGGTTACGGAAAATATTTCGGTCATGCAACCGGTCACGGTGTAGGACTTGATATCCACGAATCTCCCGTTGTATCTCCGAGAAGTGAAACAATGCTGAAAAAAGGTATGATAATAACCGATGAACCGGGAATATATCTGCCGGGTAAATTCGGTGTTCGCATTGAAGATATGCTTTGCGTGACTGATACAGGGTACAAAAACTTTGTTTCACTCCCTAAAGAACTCATTATTGTGTAATAAAAGTCTTGCATTTTTTGTCATTGTTATGTATAATGTAAATTGTTATATTACGGCATACATTACCGTATTTCCGTATGAAAGATAATTAGGAGGTATTACTAATGATATCAGCAGGTGATTTCAGAAACGGCGTTACATTTGAAATGGACGGTCAGGTTGTATCAATCATTGAATTCCAGCATGTAAAGCCCGGTAAGGGTGCTGCATTTGTAAGAACTAAAATCAGAAATGTTATTACAGGCGCAGTAGTTGAAAAAACTTTCAACCCGAACGATAAGTATCCCACAGCTTTCATTGACAGAAAGGATATGGAATACAGCTATTCAGACGGCGATCTTTACTACTTCATGGATACAGAAACATGGGAGCAGATTCCGATTAACAAGAGCGTTCTCGGCGACAACTTTAAGTTTGTTAAGGAAAATATGGTGTGCAAGGTTCTTTCTTACAAGGGCAATGTATTCGGCATTGAGCCTCCGAACTTTGTTGAACTTAAGGTTACAAAGACAGATCCCGGCTTTAAGGGTGACACAGCAACCAACGCTACAAAGCCTGCAACTCTTGAAACAGGTGCTGAAATTAAAGTTCCTCTCTTTATTGATGAGGGCGAAGTTATTCAGATCGACACAAGAACAGGCGAATATATGGGCAGAGCATAATTTCTGCGGGAGAATCAGTTATGAATCTTACTGAAAAAATTTCTTACATTCGCGGTCTTTGCGACGGTTTGGAGCTTGATGAGTCAAAACCTGAAGTAAAGGTTCTTAATGCAATCGTTGATCTTCTTGATGATATGGCTTTTGAAGTATCTGACATGGAAGAACTTTACGATGAGTTAAGCGCTCAGGTTGACGAAATTGATCAGGATCTTGCTGATGTTGAGTCTGATGTTTACGATGACGAGGACTATGACATTGAAGATTATGACGATGAAGATGACGATTACGATTTTGATGATGAAGAGAATCCTTTTTATGAGGTAACTTGTGATTCATGCGGTCAGAAGCTTAATGTTTCCGAAGATGTCCTTCTTGAAGGCGAAATCGAGTGTCCTAACTGCGGTGAGAATCTTGAGTTTGATTTTTCAGAGCTTTTCAGCAATGAGGAAGATGACGAGTGTGATGCCGATTGTGCATCATGTGACGTTTGTTCGGACACAGAAGAATAATTAACAAAACAAACACCCTTCGTATAGTATATACGAGGGGTGTTTTTATGTTGTACAGAAAAAGGTGTAAAAGAAAATTTGTTCTTTTAAAGAAAATACTTCTTTCTGTGGTTTTACTGATTATCGGTGTTACTGTTTTCTGCGAGGTGCATTTGTCAGATTTCAGACCGGAGTACATAAGAATTCAGGCTGAAATATTGTCTGTAAATTCTGTCTGCGACGCAGTGAATAATACACTTGAAAAGCTTAATTATTCTTACAGCGATATTGCAAAGATTAATTGTGATAAAAACGGAAATGTGCAGTCAATTGAAACGGATTCATTCAAAATTAACAGAATTAAAGCCGACATCACGAAAGCCGTACAAAAGGAAATAGCTAAGGTATATGACAATGAAATTGAAATACCTCTCGGTTCATTTACGAATATTTCAATACTCTCAAATGTCGGACCTTGCATTCCCGTAAATTTTAATCTTACAGGAAGCTTTTCCTCGGAAGTTATAAGTACATTTGAACAAGCGGGAATAAATCAGACAATCCACCATATAAAGCTTTTGCTCACCTCAAAAATAATGACTACCTCGCTTGATTATTCAGGCAAAATAACTTTTACTACCGATTTTGAAATTGCACAATCCGTAATAGTGGGTAATATACCGTCCGGATACGGTTCTCTGTTTCAGACTTATAAGAAGTAAATTTTGAAAAACCTGTGAAAAACATTGAAAAACCGTATATCTTGTGTTATAATCTAACAGTTAATACAATGGGTTAGGAGGCATTTCTTTGCCTGACAGTCAGAAAATTTCCGAAAAACAATCGGAGTATATGAATTTAATAGCTGAAATTATGGATATCCGCAAAAGAGGAGAGAAGCCTGTTGCGTATATCAGAACATACGGCTGCCAGCAGAATGTGGCTGATAGTGAAAAAATTAAGGGTATGCTTGAACAGTCGGGATTTGAGTTTGCAGATGAACCGGACAATGCAGATTTCATACTTTTCAATACCTGTGCCGTAAGAGAACATGCTGAGGACAGAGTGTTCGGCAATGTAGGTGCATTAAAAAATCTAAAGCGTAAGCATCCGCAGATTCTTATTGCTTTGTGCGGTTGTATGATGGAGCAGGAGCATGTTGCCAATAAAATTTACAAGAGTTTTCCTTTTGTAGGACTTGTGTTTGGTACTCATTCATTGCACCATTTTCCTGAGCTTATGTATAACGCTCTTCTTGACGGCAAAAGAGTGTTTGAAAGAGGTAATGACGATAATCAACTTTATGAGGGATTTCCTGTTAAGCGTGACGGCACTTTCAAGGGTTGGTTACCGATTATGTACGGTTGCAACAACTTCTGTACATATTGTGTTGTGCCTTATGTAAGAGGCAGAGAACGTAGTCGTGAAAAGAATATTATTGTTTCTGAGGCTAAAAATATGATTGAGTCGGGTTATAAAGACATTACCCTTCTCGGTCAGAATGTAAATTCCTACGGAAAAGGTCTTTCCGAGAAAGTAAACTTTTCACAGCTTTTGAGTGAGGTCGATTCAATTGACGGAGATTATTGGCTTCGCTTTATGACATCTCACCCGAAGGATTGTTCAAAGGAACTTATTGACACAATTGCATCGGGTACTCATATAAGCAAGCATCTTCATCTTCCGTTCCAATGCGGTTCGGACAGAGTGCTTAAGGCAATGAACCGTCACTATGACCGCAGAAAGTATCTTGAAATAATCAATTATGCTAAAGACAAAATTGACGGTCTTTCACTTACTAGTGATATCATTGTAGGTTTTCCGGGTGAAACATATGAAGATTTCAAAGAAACTTTATCGCTCATCCGTGAGGTTGAGTTTACATCGCTCTTTACCTTCATTTTCTCACCGAGAGTAGGTACTCCTGCGGCTAAAATGGACGATCCGATTTCCGCTGAAGAAAAATCAAAATGGTTCCGTGAACTTCTTGATGTTCAGGAAGAAATTGCGGCAAAGCGTTGTTCTTCAATGGTTGGCAAAACCGAAAAGGTACTTATTGAAGGTGAAAACGATAAGAACGGTGAATTGTGCGGTCGTACAAGCGGTAACATAATAGTTGAGCTTGAAGGATCAAAGGACTGTATCGGAACATTCAGAAATGTAAAAATAACAAAGGCTCGCAACTGGATATTAAAGGGTGAGCTTGTAAAATAATCGGAGGTTAAAACTATGGATATCATTGAGAAAGCAAGAGAACTCGGAAGACTCATTCAGGAAGAAGACTCATATAAAAAATTGCAGGACGCTCAGAAGAATGCAGATGCAGATATGGAGCTTCAGCGTCTTATCGGTGAATTCAATCTTAAAAGAATGTCAATAAACAATGAGGCATCAAAAAAAGAGAGAGATCAGGAAAAGCTTTCTAAGCTTAATACTGAGATGAGAGAGGCATATTCTCAGATTATGTCAAACGAGAATATGATTGCCTACAATGATGCAAAGGCTGCTTTTGATGTTGTTGCAAACAGAGTTCTCGCAATTGTTCAGCAGTCTGCTGAGGGTGCAGATCCCGAGACTGCTGATTACAGCCAGTCATCATGCTCAGGCAGCTGTGCTACATGCGGCGGTTGTGGCTGATAAACGGTTCTAAATTTTATTAAGGAAGTGAAACAAATGGCGGAGTTATCTCCAATGATGCAACAGTATTTCAAAATTAAAGAAGAAAACAAAGACAGCATTTTGTTCTTCCGACTTGGAGATTTCTACGAAATGTTTTACGATGATGCAAAGCTTGCATCAAAGGAGCTTGAACTTACCCTTACAGGAAGGGATTGCGGACAGGCCGAGCGTGCTCCCATGTGCGGAGTTCCGTTTCACAGCTGTGAGGGTTACATTGCAAGACTTGTTGCAAAGGGCTATAAGGTTGCAATTTGCGAACAGACGGAAGATCCTGCAAAGGCAAAAGGTCTTGTAAAGCGTGATATTATTCGAGTGATTACTCCCGGTACCGTAATGGAATCGAGTATGCTTGATGAGAGCAAAAACAACTATATTTGCTGTATGTATTCTAAAAATAAATCTATAGGACTTTGTTTTTGCGATATTTCCACAGGAGAATTATACGCTACGGAAATCAGGGGTAATGACAGCTATAATGTCCTTACCAATCAGCTTACAAGCTATAATCCCCGTGAAATTCTTATTGGCGGTGACATTGTAAAGCTGAAAGAGCTGCCTAAGTTCATTAAAGCGAAACTTTCGGCAGGAGTTGAAATGCTCGAAGATGAAAAATTTGACGAGTCGGTATGTACTGATGTTGTAAAATCACAGTTTGCGGATGAATACAGTACTGTATCTGACAAATCTGTTGTTGTGTGCGTTCTCGGTGCGTTGCTTTCATATCTTCGTGATACTCAGAAAACGGGACTTGAAAGAATAAATCACATTGAGTTCTACAAAGAAAATCAATATATGAGCCTTGATTACAACACACAGCGTAATCTTGAGCTCACACAAACAATGCTGACAAAGGATAAAAAGGGTTCACTTTTGTGGGTGCTTGACAAGACAAAAACCGCAATGGGCAAACGCCTTATGCGTTCATGGCTTGAACATCCTTTACTCAATATAACTTCAATTAACAACCGTCAGAGTGCGATTGAAGAGCTTGTAAACGATAATATGCTCCGTATGGATGTTACAGACACACTCTCGGGTATATTTGACATTGAAAGACTTATGACAAGAATCGTTTACGGTTCTGCAAATGCAAGAGATTTGCGTTCACTCTGCGGAGCAATTCAGAATCTTCCGCAGATTTCGGATTTGCTCGTTGATTGTAAATCAGTTTATCTTAAATATATTTATAAAAGCATTGATAAGCTTGAGGACATTCATTCTCTTATTGATTCTGCAATCGTTGAAGAACCCCCGTTTACAGTTCGTGAGGGCGGTATGATTAAGAGAGGTTATAACGAAGAGCTGGATTCCGTGACAGGAGATATGAATGACTCAAAGGGGATTCTTGCCCGTATTGAGGCTGAACAGCGTGATATAACGGGAATTCCTAAGCTTAAAGTCGGTTATAACAGGGTATTCGGATATTATATTGAAGTATCAAATTCGTATAAATCCATGGTACCCGAAACATACATAAGAAAGCAGACTCTCACCAATTGTGAAAGATATATTACTCAGGATTTGAAAGATGTAGAGGGCAGAATCCTCGGTGCAAAAGACAGATCGGTTGCACTTGAATACAACCTCTTTGATGATGTCAGAAAGACGGTTTCGGATAATCTTGAAAGAATTCAGAAAACCGCAAAAGCCATTGCTAATCTTGATGTTATTACATCACTTGCAAATGTTGCGGCTGACAACAGATACATAAGACCTGATGTAAACCTTTCAACTGCTATAAGAATTAAAGATTCGAGACATCCGGTTGTTGAGGCTCTATTAAAGGATGCACCGTTTGTTCCGAATGATGTCAGCCTTGATTCTGCCAATGACAGAGTAGCAATTATTACAGGTCCCAATATGGCGGGTAAGTCAACCTATATGCGACAGATTGCCATTATTGTTCTTATGGCGCAGATAGGCAGTTTTGTTCCGGCGTCTTCTGCCGAAATCGGAATTGTAGACAGCATATTTACTCGTGTAGGTGCGTCTGATGATCTTGCATCTGGACAGTCAACCTTTATGGTTGAGATGAGCGAGGTTGCCAATATTATTAAAAATGCAACTTCAAAAAGCTTACTTATTCTTGACGAAATCGGCAGAGGTACTTCGACCTTTGACGGTATGAGCATCGCAAGGGCTGTACTTGAATTTTGTGCCGACAGAAAAAAACTCGGTGCAAAAACACTTTTTGCAACTCATTATCACGAACTCACGGTTATGGAACAACTCCTTGACGGTGTAAAAAACTATAACATAGCAGTTAAAAAGCGTGGCGATGACATTACTTTTCTGCGAAGAATTGTTCCCGGCGGAGCAGATGACAGCTACGGTATTGAGGTTGCAAAGCTTGCAGGCATTCCGCAGTCTGTAATTTCAAGAGCAAAGGAAATTTTAAAAGACCTTGAACACGGTAAATATAAAAAAGAGAATGCCAATATTCAAAAGCAGGATAATTCAGACGATATACAGCTTTCACTTATCGGTTCGGCTGAAAGTCCCGTGATTGAAAAGCTGAAAGATACAGATATAAATACTCTTACTCCGATTGAAGCAATGAACTTGCTTTATGAACTTAAAGGTATGATTTAATATTAGGAGGTGACACAAATGGGTGTAATCAATGTACTTGATAAGCATGTTGCAGAACTTATCGCCGCCGGCGAGGTTGTTGAAAGACCGGCGTCGGTTATAAAGGAACTTGTAGAAAATTCAATTGACGCAGGCGCAAAAAATATCACCGTTGAGATAAAAAACGGCGGTACAACATTCATGCGTGTTGCCGATGACGGTTGCGGTATTTACCGTGACGATATCAAAGTTGCGTTTTTAAGACACGCAACCAGTAAAGTTAAGGTTGAATCTGACCTTGACAGTATTTCTACACTTGGATTCAGAGGAGAGGCTCTTGCGTCAATTTGTGCAGTGTCACGACTTCAACTTATTACGAGGAATGTAAACGAGGAAATCGGAACTTCATATGAAATTGACGGCGGTGAAGAACAGAGCTTTGATGATGCAGGTTGTCCTGTCGGCACAACCTTTGTTATCAGAGATTTGTTCTACAACATTCCTGCCCGTGCAAAATTTTTGAAAAAAGATGTTTCGGAGGGTAACGCAGTTTCAAATATAATCGACAAAACTGCTTTGTCACATCCCGAAATTGCATTTACATACATTAAAGACGGAAAGCAGGTCCTTCGTACATTCGGCGACGGAAAACTTATTTCTGCAATATATTCGGTTTTTGGAAAAGATTTTGCGAAAGGACTTATTCCGGTTGATTATCAGCTTGGTGCAATAAAGGTTTACGGCTATATTTCAAAACCCGAACACTCAAGACCAAACCGTAATATGCAGAATTTTTTTATCAACGGAAGGTACATCAAAACCAGAACGGCTATGGTTGCACTTGAAGAGGCTTTTAAGGGCTCAATTATGGTCGGAAAATTTCCGTCGTGTGTTCTTAATATCGAATTGCCGTGTGAAATTATTGATGTAAATGTTCATCCTTCAAAGCTTGAGGTTAGATTTATAAATGAAAGACCTGTTTTTGATGCGATTTATCATGCGGTAAAATCTTCACTTATGAAGTATGACAGCCGTAAAAAAGCATCATTTAAAAAGGAAACGGCTTTTAATGAGGTGCAAAATAAATTTAATCCGTTTAACAATGCGCCTGCCATTCTGAACAAGCCTGTTGTGCAAAGTTCTAAAAATGATTTTGTACAAAAACAGTATGCTAAAGCGATACCTGACAAACCAATAACAGAGCTTGCAAAACCTGTTGCTACATCCGAAAAATCCGATGATTTTAATCCGTTTTCGGATGTCGCATTTAATGGTAATAAGGAAAATGATGAGGCAGCTATTCTTTCTGTTACAAAGTCCATTGATGATATAAAAGTTGCGGATATATCCAATCCGTTTGATATTTTCAGCAAACAGGCGATAAATAAGGCAAAAGAGGAAGAAAAGTTAAAATCAACTTTCAAGCCTGAAATTCTTCAGCCAACTTCGCTTGTCGAAGATGAAAAAACTGATACAGAAAGTATTACCGATAAAAGTCCGATTGTAAGCCCTAAAGAGGTTAATGTAATTGTTTCGGAAGAATCTATTGAGAAATCAAAAGAGCCTGTTCTTGTAAACGATAATCAGACGAGCATCAAATATATCGGAGAGGCTTTCGATACATATATCATTGCAGAAAAAAACAATAAAGATATTCTTTTGATAGACAAACATGCCGCTCATGAGAGAATTATTTATGAAAAACTCAAAGCCGAAAAGGCTGCTGACTACAGGCAGATTTTACTTGCTCCTGTTACAGTCCCTCTTGGAAAAACCGAGTATGATGCGGCAATTAATAATCTTGATATGTTTTCCGATTGCGGCTTTGAAGTTGAAGATTTCGGTAACAGTACGGTTATTGTAAGAAGTTCTCCGCAGTATATTCCGGCTGTTGAAATTGAAGATTGCATTACCGAGATGTCGGGCTACATTTCTCAGGGTAAAACCGATATCTTTACTGAAAAAATGGATTGGTTTTACAGCAATGTTGCTTGCCGTTCAGCTATAAAGGCAGGCAATAAAAGTACGCCTGAGGAGCTTATAGGGATTGTAAAACACCTTGAAGAACATCCTGAAATCAAGTATTGTCCTCACGGCAGACCGATTTGCATTGTTCTTACAAAGGGTGAAATTGAAAAACAATTTGGCAGGGTGTGATTTTTTGGAAAAATCTATTAATACGGTTTCAATTGTCGGTCCTACCGCATCAGGCAAAACAAAACTTTCGGTTGAACTTGCAAAGCATTTTAACGGTGAAATCGTATCTGCCGATTCCATGCAGATATACAGGGGAATGCAGATTGCAACAGCCAAACCTACCAAAGAAGAGATGGACGGAATTCCTCATCATATGATGGACTTTCTTCCGCCTGATAAAACCTATTCGGTTGCGTCATATGTAACTGATGCTTCAAAATGTATAGCAGATATCCATTCAAGAGGCAAATTACCGTTTATCGTCGGCGGAACAGGTCTTTATGTTGATTCACTTCTGAACAATGTTTCTTTCAGTGATGATAAACGGGATGAAGAATATTGTTTAGAACTTCGCAAGATTGCCGAAGAACAGGGAACAGACAGGTTGCTTGAAATGCTTGCAAAATTCGATCCGGAATCGGCTGAAAGACTTCGTGAAAGCAGAAATCTTAAAAGAATAATCCGTGCCATTGAATTTTACAAAACAACAGGAAAAACTATCACACAACAAATTGAAGAATCACATAAAATTCCGTCTCCGTATATAACTGTAAAAATTGGTCTTAATTGCCGTGACAGACAGGTGCTTTATGACAGAATAAACAAGCGTGTAGATATTATGCTTGAAGAAGGTTTGCTTGAGGAGGCTGAACGGGTTATTAATTCCGACCTGAGCTATACATCAATAAAGGCGATAGGATACAAGGAATTGATTCCTTATTTTAAAGAAAATAAAAACCTGAATGATTGTGTTGAAAAATTGAAAATGGAAACCCGCAGATATGCAAAAAGACAAATTACTTGGTTTAAGCGGGATTCGGAGATTAATTGGATTTATATTGATGAATATAATTCATTTGAAGAAATATACAGTTATGCAAAGGCTGTAATCGAAAGAGGCTTACTTTATGGATAAATTGCTTTTCAGACGAATTTTGATGATTGCGTTATCAGTTCTTGCAGTTGTTTATGCCGCCTATCTTCTGATAAGTACAAATTTTAAAATGTATCCGACTGAAAATGCTGTTCAAACAACAGTCACGGATAAAATTTATTCAAACGGATTTATTATCCGTGATGAAAATATGATTCAGAATAATACTTCGGGTGTGCTTTCATATACAGTGCATGACGGTGACGAGGTGAAAGCCGGCGGTGAAATTGCAAAATCATATGCAAATGATGATGACGCAGCTTCACAGTCAAAAATCAGCGCATTACAGGAACAGCTTTCCGATTTGCAGACACTTCAAAAAACAAGCACGGCCGGCAACATAGGTATTGATACTATCAACAACAATATAAATAATAATATTATTTCACAAATTCGCAGTATCAATGACGGTGATTTGGTAAATATTGATAATGTCACAAATAATCTGCTTTATTCAATAAACCAAAGACAGATTTACACAGGCAAAGCAACTAACTTTAATGACAGAATTTCAGAACTCCAGGCTGAAATAGCCACTCTTGAAGGCAAAACAGGAAAATCAACAGGTAATATTACGACTGAAAAATCAGGTTGTTTTCTCTCGCATTGTGACGGATATGAAAATGCACTTGATTACAATAATCTTGATCGTCTGACTCTTTCTGACCTTGATAATGTAAAGCAGACAAAAGTGTCCGGCAATATTGCAGGCAAGGTTGTAACCGGATTGAAATGGTATGTTGCCTGTAAGGTTACGGCTGATGAGGCAACAAGACTTTCTTTGTGGGACGGTTCCGCTACGGTGCTGTTCTCTGACGCATCGTCTGAAAGCATTCCCGCCACTATCAAGAGGATTTATCAGGAATCAAAAGATAGCGACGCCCTTCTTATTCTTGAGTGTGACTATATGAATTCCGACCTTGCTCAGGCAAGACAGGAACCGATTGAAATAGGTCTTGGTTCATACACAGGCTTGAGAATCAGCAAAAAGGCTATTCATGATGACTATGTAACAAAGACAACCTATGATGACAATGACAATAAACATACCGAACAGGTTAAGGTTCAGGGTGTATATGTGCTTCACGGAAGTGAAGTGAGATTCAAACAGATATCTATTCTGTATGCCGACGATGATTATGTTATTTGCGATCCGGAGCCGGACAGCAAAGACCTTGTTGATGGCACAACAGTTGAGTTATATGATCAGGTAATTCTTGAAGGAGATGATTTGTATGACGGAAAAGTTGTTAACTGACGTTGAATACAATTACAAATTTATTGATGAGCGAATAGCCGAGGCTGCCGAAAAGTCCGGAAGAAAGCGTGAGGATATTACATTTCTTGCCGCAACAAAAATGGTTGAACCTGAGGTTATTAACCACGCAATTTCACTTGGACTTGACCACATAGGTGAAAACAAGGTTCAGGAGCTTTTGTCAAAGTATGATAAGTATAACCTTGACAACTGTTCTCTTCAGTTTATCGGTCACTTGCAGACAAACAAGGTAAGACAGATTATTGATAAGGTTGATCTTATCCAGTCTGTCGATTCAATAAAGCTTGCATCGGAAATTTCTAAACAGGCTTTAAAAATCAATAAAAACTGTGATGTTCTTGTTGAGGTAAATATCGGCAGAGAAGAAAACAAGTCAGGCGTTATGCCCGAACAGCTTGAAGAATTACTTTGTCAGATTGCCGAATTGGACGGTATTTCAGTTAAAGGTCTTATGGCAATACCTCCGATTTGTGAATCTTCACAGAAAATTTCTGAATTTTTCAATAAAATGCATAATATATTTATTGACATCTCGCAAAAAAAATTAGATAATATAGATATGAATATTCTTTCAATGGGTATGTCTGCCGATTATTACGAAGCTGTACTTGCAGGTGCAAATATGGTCAGAGTTGGTTCGGCATTATTCGGTGCAAGGAATTATACATAATTTTAGGAGGATTATATAATGGCTGGTTTTGTAGATAAGTTTAAACGCATGTGGGACGCCCCCGATGATGAGTATGAGTACGATGAATATGGTTATGCTGACGAAGGTGCAGAAGAAGATTATAAAGAAGAACCTGTAAGAAACACTAAAAAAGAAAGAGATCTCGGCGGCGGAAACAAGGTCGTAAACATTAATGCTACCACCAATCTTCAGGTTGGTTTATTCAAGCCTGAGCGTTTCGGCGAAGAAACCCGCACAATTGCCGATGAGCTTATGAAGGCTCACACAGTAGTTCTTAATCTTGAAGATACAAATAAAGATATGGCAAGAAGAATCCTTGATTTTCTCAGCGGTGTTGCGTATGCAAACCGTGGTAAAATCAAGCGTGTCGCTACAAATACATATATCATTATTCCGAGCAATGTTGACCTGACAGGCGACGATTTACTTGATGAGCTTGAGAACAACGGTGTTTACTTCGGATGATGACAAACAGCTGATTGCTCGGCTTAATAACGGTATTGACCTTTGTCTGACAAGACAGAAACCGTATTTTATGCCTTTTATGAGTGAAAGGAAACAAGCGCTTCTTGTTTCCGAACTTAAAAAAGCATATTTCGACAACTACCTTTTCTTTGGCGGGTATGATGATTCCGAGAGAAAAATGCTTGGCTTGTTTTTTGACGAACCGAGTACGAGTATGTTCCCGATATGCGGCATTGAATTTTCATTCAGAAAATGCGACCGACTCACTCATCGTGATTTTCTCGGTTCTTTGATGTCGCTCGGAATAGAGCGTGAAACTGTCGGGGATATTCTTGTTGAGGACGGACGGGCTGTTGTATTTGTAAAAGCGGAATTGTCCGATTATGTCAAGTCGCAGATTTCAAAAGTCGGCAGAGTCGGCGTTAAGGTTGATGATGCTGATTTGTCAAAGCTTCCGCAGGGAAGAGGAGTAGAAGAAAAAACATTAATAGTTTCTTCTTTACGACTTGATAATATTGTTGCCGCTGTATGTAAACTGTCACGAGAAAAAACAAAGACTGTCATTATGTCGGACAGCGTATGTGTTAATTTTGAAGAAACTAAAAATGTCAGTTTTAACCTAAAGGAAAATGATGTTTTTACAATTCGCGGAAAAGGCAAATTCGTTTTAAAAGGTATACTTGGAACTACAGGAAAAGGTCGAATGAGAATTTCGGTTATACATTATAAATAAGGAGTGCAGATAAATGCTTACAATTGATGAAATTAAAAATATAAGCTTCAGAAAAGCCACTCTTAACGGTGGTTACAGAGCTGAAGATGTTGACTCATTTATTGATGAAGTCATTGTTTCTTTTGAACAATTGAAGAAAGAAAAAACTAACCTTGTTCATAAGATTGATGTTCTTGCAACAAGAGTTGAACAGTACAGAGCTGATGAAGAAACAGTAAGAAACGCTTTGCTTGCTTCACAGAAGGTTGCTGATGCCTGCATACGAGAAGCAAAGGAAAAGGCTGCAAAGATTGTTCGTGATGCCGAAACAAAGGCTCAGACTCTCCTTGTTGACGCAAACAATATGACTGCTGCCGAGAAAGAGCATTATTTACAGCTTCAGTCAGATGCGGCTAATCTCAGAAATGAACTTATTTCACTTTACAGTAAGCATATTAAGTCAATTGATGATCTTCCTTCAACCTCTGATGTTGAGGCTTCAAAGGCTGAACTTGACGAAAAGTATCCTACAGAGGAAGTGACAGCTCCTGCACAGCCTCAGGTTGAAGACGATGTGAAAATTGCAGTACCTTCGGAAATGAAAGCTGAGCCGATTGCTGAAACTGAAGAAGTATCTGCTCATCCTAAAAGACAGAGCAAGTTCAGTCATCTCAAGTTCGGCGATAACTATGATGTAACTGCCGACTGATTTTTATTTAGATTTTAGATATTGGAGAGAATATAAAATGTCCCAGGATTATAATTCAACACTTAATCTTCCAAAGACAGACTTCCCTATGAGAGCAGGTCTACCGAAAAGCGAGCCTGTTACACTTCAAAATTGGGAAGATGAAAAGGTTTACGAAAATCTTATGAAAGTAAATGAGGGAAAGCCTCTGTTCATTCTTCATGACGGCCCTCCTTATGCTAACGGTGACATTCACCTTGGTCACGCACTTAATAAGATTCTTAAGGATTTTATCGTAAGATATAAGAATATGGCAGGCTTTAAAGCTCCGTATGTTCCGGGTTGGGATACACACGGACTTCCTACGGAACTTAAAGCAAGAAAGAAAGCCGGTATCGGTAATTCTGCTGAAATTTCTGTTGTTGAACTTCGTAAAATGTGCGAAGAGTTTGTAAAAGGCTATATTAACGATCAGCGTACGCAGTTTAAAAGACTTGGCGTAATCGGTGAATGGGATAAGCCGTACATCACTCTTAATCATGAGTTTGAGGCTGAACAGATCAGAGTGTTTGCAGAAATGGCTACAAAGGGCTATATCTACAAGGGCTTAAAGCCTGTTTATTGGTGTCCGGAGTGTAAGACTGCTCTTGCAGAGGCTGAGATTGAGTATGCTGAGGATCCTTGCCATTCAATCTATGTAAAGTTTAATGTAACCGACGATAAGGGCGTTTTCTCAAATATGGGAATCGATCCTTCAAAGGTTAAGTTTGTAATTTGGACAACTACGACTTGGACACTCCCTGCAAATGTCGCAATTTGCGTAGGTCCGAGATTTGAATATTCTGTAATCAAAACAGGTGACGAATACCTTGTTATGGCGTCAGAGCTTTATAAGTCTGCTCTTGATGAGGCAGGTATAACAGACTTTGAAGTTGTAGCAACGGTAAAGGGCAGTGAGCTTGAGTATATAAAAACAGCACATCCTTTCCTTGACAGAGAGTCCCTTGTTATCGTTGGCGAGCATGTAACTCTCGAAAGCGGTACAGGTTGTGTACACACAGCTCCCGGACACGGTGTTGACGACTACAATGTATGTCAGAATTACCCTGAGATTCCGATTATCTGTCCTGTCGATTCTAACGGTGTTCTTACAGAAGAAGCAGGTCAGTTTGCAGGTCTTACAACTGATGAGGCTAATAAGAAGATTGCCGCCTATCTCGAAGAAAACGGCTCACTTTTTGCATTAAAGAAAATTGTCCATCAGTATCCGCATTGCTGGAGATGTAAAACTCCTATCCTTTTCAGAGCAACAGACCAGTGGTTCTGTTCGGTTGACGATTTCAAGGATGAGGCTGTTGACGCTATCAATACGGTTAAGTGGATTCCTGCATGGGGCAAGGATAGAATTACATCAATGGTAAGAGAAAGAAAAGATTGGTGTATTTCCCGTCAAAGAAAATGGGGTGTTCCGATTCCGATTTTCTTCTGTAAGGATTGCGGAGAGGCTCTTATTGATAAGGATGCTATGCTTGCTGTTGCTGACTTATTCGGTAAAGAAGGCTCAAACGCTTGGTACAATCACACAGCCGCAGAGATTCTTCCTGACGGCACAAAGTGTAAAAAGTGCGGTTGTACTGAATTTGATAAAGAAAAAGATATTATGGATGTTTGGTTCGATAGCGGTTCATCACATGCCGCTGTTCTTGAACAGCGTGATAACCTTGAATCACCTGCTGACCTTTACCTTGAGGGTAACGACCAGTACAGAGGTTGGTTCCAGTCATCACTCCTTACATCCGTTGCTACAAGAGGCAGAGCACCTTACAAGGCTGTTCTTACTCACGGTATGATTCTTGACGATGAATCAAGAAAGATGAGTAAGTCACTTGGTAACGGCATCAGCCCACAGGATGTTATTAAGCAGTACGGTGCTGATGTACTCAGACTTTGGGTTGCATCAACCGACTATCAGACTGATGTTCATATTTCCAAGGATATCCTCAAGCAGATTTCCGAGTCATACAGAAAAATTAGAAATACCGCAAGATATATTCTCGGTAACATTTCTGACTTTAATCCCGATACAGATATGGTTGACTTTGACAAGGTGTTGCCGATTGATAAATGGGCACTTGCAAAGCTTAATGACCTTATCACAAAGGTTAGAACTTCATACGATAATTATGAGTTTCATATTGTATATCACAGCATTCACAACTTCTGTGTTGTTGATATGTCTAACTTCTATCTTGATGTTCTCAAGGACAGACTTTATACAGAAAAGGCTGACAGCCTCTCAAGAAGAGCCGCTCAGACCGTAATCTATGTTATCCTTGACGCAATGACAAGAATGATTGCTCCGCTCCTTGCGTATACATCAGATGAAATTTGGAAATACATGCCTCATTCCTCAAATGAGAATGCAGAACATGTTATCTTTAATGAGATTCCCGAAAACATCGCTATTGATGTTGACGATAAATTTATGGCTTTCTGGGACAGAATCCACGAACTTCGTGATAATGTTAAAAAGTCACTCGAATCCCTTATAAAGGATAAGACAATTAAGGGTTCGCTTGAAGCAAAGGTAACACTTTGTGCAGGCGGCGAAACACTTGAATTCCTTAAAAAGGCTGAGCCTGAGCTTTGTGCAGCATTCATAGTTTCCGAAGTTGAAATTGTTGATAACGGCGGTGAGCTTGAAATCAAACCTGAAAAAGCTGAGGGTGAAAAGTGCGAGCGTTGCTGGGCTATCAGCAAGACGGTGGGTCAGTGTGCAGAGCATCCTACAATCTGTTTCCGCTGTGTTCAGAATCTTAAATAATAACTGCTATTACAATAAATCGGTGTGATAAAACACACCGATTTATGTTTATGGAGGATAAAATGCCTGTTATTGCTCTTATAATCGGTGTGCTTTTAGCTGCCACTGATCAGATAATAAAATATTTTGTGCTTACCTATCTTCAGCCTGTAGGTTCGGTAACTGCCATTGACGGGTTACTCGATTTTACTTATGTTGAGAATCGAGGCGTTGCTTTCGGAATGTTTTCGGATATGCGTTGGTTTTTCGTAGCGGTTACTGTTGTTCTTATTGCAATAATAATATATATTATGTTTAAGAAGAAACCGTCAGGAAAGATGTTCTATATTTCTGCGGCACTTATAATCGGCGGCGGAATAGGTAATTTGATTGACAGGATTTTTTACGGTTTTGTAGTCGATTACATCAGCGTTTCATTCTTTCCCCCTGTTTGTAACTTTGCCGACTACTGCATTACAGTCGGAACACTACTTCTTATAGTTTATGTTCTGTTTTTCTCTAATGTTATGAAATCCGAAAAAAAGGTCAACAAAAGCAATGAATGAATTTAAACTTAATTGTGAAACAAGCGGTGTAAGACTTGATAAATTTATTTCGGATGCAAATATTGATTTATCACGCTCTGCTGCTGTTAATCTTATTGAGAACGGAGCTGTGCTTGTAAACGACTCTGTTGTTTCAAAAAAGCACAAGCTTTCGCAAGGTGATATTGTTGTTGTAAATGTTCCCGATCCGACGCCTTATGAGGCTAAAGCGGAAAATATTCCTCTTGATATAGTTTATGAAGATGAATGCTTGCTTGTTGTGAATAAGCCAAAGGGAATGGTGGTGCATCCTGCCGCTGGAAATTATGACGGTACTCTTGTAAATGCTTTGCTTTATCATTGCGGTGACAGCCTTTCGGGAATTAACGGCGTACTTCGTCCCGGCATTGTTCACCGTATCGACAAGGATACAAGCGGTCTTTTGATTGTTGCAAAAAATGATTTTGCTCACCGTTCTCTTGCAGAACAAATTAAGGAGCATTCTTTTACAAGGGAGTATGAGTCAATTGTATTTGGTAATCTGAAAGATGATGAGGGAACAGTTGACGCTCCAATCGGAAGAAATCCTAAAGACAGAAAGAAAATGTGTGTTATCGAAAAGAACAGCAAAAATGCGGTTACTCATTATTCGGTAATAACAAGGTATAAAGGTTACACACATATAAAATGCAAGCTTGAAACAGGTCGTACTCATCAAATCAGAGTGCATATGGCTTATATAGGTCATCCCGTGTCGGGTGATAAGGTGTATGGCGTAAAGAATGAAAAAGTTGATTTTGAAGGACAATGCCTTCATGCAAGAAAAATCGGTTTTATTCATCCAAAAACCAATGAATATATTGAATTCACTTCCGAATTGCCTGATTATTTCAAAAAATATCTTAAAAAGCTTGAGAATATATCATCACATTAATCGGAGCTTTACGGGATGTATTCCGATTTTTTAAACTAAATTGAAAAAACACTTGCATTATTATTCCGTATGTGGTATTATATTAAAGCATTTGAAACCGTCGTAACTCTCGACGAGGTTCAAATAACGGTTTAACCGTCATTTTGATGTGACAGTCCGCTGCTCGTTTGAGTAAGAATGTCGGAAAAATAAGGAGGATAAAAAATGGACGCATTAAAGACTATTGCTGCAGCAAGCGTGAAGGAAACAACACCTGAGTTCAGCGTAGGTGATACTGTAAAGGTATCAGTAAACATTCGTGAAGGCGAAAGAGAAAGAATCCAGATGTTTGAGGGTACTGTTATTGCTAAAAGAGGCAGTGGCGTAGCTGAAACATTTACTGTAAGAAGAGTAGCTTACGGCGTTGGTGTTGAAAGAGTATTCCCTCTCCATTCACCCAATGTTAAAGATGTACAGGTTGTTCGTTACGGTAAGGTTCGCAGAAGCAAGCTCTACTATCTCCGTGACAGAGTTGGTAAGGCTGCTAAGGTTAAAGAGCAGATTCGTAAGTAATTCACGAAATCAAAAGGGACTTTTAAAAGTCCCTTTTTTTACTATTTTTCTTTATAGCAGGTGACAAAGTTGAAGAAAAGCAAAAATAATGTCAATGAGGCTAATATGGCTGTGCTTCAGCCTGAGGGTGTGAACGATTCTTCAGATATCAATCCTGAAATGTATGTGGATAAGAAACCGTCAATTTCCGAAAAACAATTTCTTGTTGCAAAAGAGGAAGGCGCAATGTCCGGCTTTTATGACTGGGTAAGATGTATCCTGTTTGCAATTTCGGTTGTTGTGGTTTGCCTTATCTTTTTGTTCCGCCTTGTTGATGTTGAAGGCAGATCAATGAATAACACACTTGCCACTAACGACAAGGTTATCGTAACAAATCTATTCTACACTCCCAAAAATAACGATATCGTTGTTATTTCTCACGGTGCAGAGTATAACAGTCCGATTATTAAGCGTGTTATCGCTGTTGCGGGACAGACTGTTAAGGTCGATTATGACAACGACCAAATCATAGTTGACGGTGTTGTTCTTGATGAACCGTACATAGAGGGTTCAACCTACGGCAACAATATTGGCGACAATGAAATTCCGGAGGTTATTCCTGAGGGCAAAATTTTTGTTATGGGTGATAACAGAAAGGATTCAATGGACAGCCGCAGTACAAAAATCGGTCTTATAGATGTTGATGATGTAATCGGTAAGGCACAGTTTGTAGTTTATCCGTTTGACCACTTCGGCTATCTGTACTGATGTTAAAGATTGTAAAAATTTAATGTTAATTTAAATTTTGATGTTGTGAAAAGCTTATTTCTGTTTTATAATAGAAATAAGCTTTATTTTTTACGGAGGGTTATATGCCTCAAAAACCTAAAAAGAATAAAATCAGAATTAAAATTAACGATAAAAAAATCACGAATTATATGTTTGATTTTACACGGACAATAATTTTTGTGTTTGCAATTATATCCGTAGCGTTTACTTTTATCATCAGAGATGCCAATGTTGTAGGAAATTCGATGCTTGACACGCTCCACAGCGATGATAAAATTTTTATTACAAATTTTATGTATGAGCCAAAATGCGGCGATATTGTAGCTATCAACGCTGAAAATCAGATTGAAAAGAGAATTATAAAACGGGTTATAGCCGTTGAAGGACAGACGCTTGTCGTGGATTACAGTAAAAATGCAGTTTATGTTGACGGTATAAAAATTGATGAACAGTATGTTTCTTCTTTAACACGAGAGCCGTCAAATCCATTGCAAATTCCGTATGTTATCCCTGAAGGTTATATCTTTGTAATGGGTGATAACAGAATTATTTCTCTTGACAGCCGTGATAAGAGTATAGGCCTTGTGTCTGTCGACGATGTAATCGGAAAAGCACAATTTATATTTTTCCCGCTTGACAGATTCAAGTATTTATATTAACAGAAAATTTTTAAAGGATGTACATATATGAGCGAAATGCAGACTATTCAATGGTTCCCCGGTCATATGACCAAAACAAAAAGACAGATTCAGTCAAGTCTTAAACTTGTTGATGCTGTCGCTGAAATTATTGATGCAAGAATTCCTGTCAGCAGTCGTAACCCCGACCTTGCAAAACTTGTTCAGAACAAGCCGAGAGTTATTCTTCTCAATAAATGCGATATGGCTAATCAAACTGCTACGAAAATGTGGATTGACTATTTTAAAAAGCAGAATCTTGTTGCTATCCCGGTTGACTGTAAAAGCGGCAGAGGTCTTGACAAATT
>UMBX01062713.1_pt1 | contig 20312 bp, 18 predicted proteins | sample 1964081 | NCBI WGS metagenome assembly UMBX01 (sample SAMEA4835952, study PRJEB28245) | human gut metagenome | biome: gut microbiome; material: fecal sample | place: Denmark | collected 2008
TAGAAAATATTAACATTTATTTTTGAATGTTCCCTTAAATCAACTAATTTTAAGGTATATAAATAAATATTTTTTTCTTGAAGAATATAGAAATGTGATTTTTGGTGAGGGGTAACATTATAATACATAATGGGAAGTCTTAAATTATCTCTTACATCTAATAATTCATCAAAGCTATTAATTTTTAAAAGATGGTAATCCTCTATTTTAGGATAAGTAGAAGTTTCTACAATTAATCTATCATATTCTTTTAATATTTTGCTTAAATATTTATCATATTCATTTTTCTTCTTTCCTAAAATACTGCTCATCTTGATTACTGTAAGAATATAAATAATAGAAAATAAGATACATAATACTCCACAAGTAAGGTAAATTCCATTGGATAGTAAAAATTGATTTTTTGTTACTAATTGATTTTGTTTATTGTCCACTTCTTTGGCATTTAGTTTAATTTGAATTGCCTTTTGAGATAAAGGTATTTGAAGAGAAGTAATGCTTGATGAAGGTATCGTGTATTCTGAAGAAATCTTGTTATATGTGATTAAATATACTTCTAAATAGCTATTTGTATCTATTCCATATTGTGATTTAAATCGATTAGCAATTTCATTATAAGTATTATAATCTAGGTCAATTTTTTTATTTAGTGTATAGTACTTATCCATCTTTTTTACTTCATTAGAAGTTTTTTCTACTAAAGTATATTTTTTCTCATAATAATTTGTATTAGTATCGTTATTAGCAATAACTAATTTTGCTAAAATTTCATATTCAAATGGTTGATTTAATTCTTCTTTGTTGGTCATAAATTGATAGTTAAAATCAAGGGATATCTTGTTAATTAAACTAGCAATATAAGACATATCTTTTGCTAAACATTTTTCTTCATAAAAATCATTATTATTTAAACAAACTGAATAATCTACGTTACTTTTTTCTTGATAAAATACATTTTCTTCTTGTACAATATCTGTTGAATTTAGAATAAAATAGATTCCTAAACTAAAGAAAATGATAAATAGTAATAAAAAGATTAAATATCTTTTTGTATAAGATAAATAGATTTTACCAAATAGTTTTTTATGATTAGTTAAATTTTCTTTCTTTATTTTTTTTCTTCTTTTCGACTTTTTACTTTGGTTTTTTAGTTGCATGATTTATCACCTCTTACCAATATTCGTTAAGTAATACAGTAGGTTTTCCTATGTAAGGAATTTTACACTTAACTACTCCCAAAATCATATCTTTTGTTATTTTATAATTATCTGGATTACGATTGGCATCTCCTTTTGTATAAATAAAGTACTCATTCTTTGTTTTTATCATTTGATGAATTCTATGAACTATTACTGTTCCTTCATATTTAAAAGCAATGATATCCCCTTGATTTAGATTTTGATATTTTTGATCAATAATTACAACGTCCCCTTTGTAAAAACAAGGACTCATAGAATTACTTGCGATTGCTATAGCATAGTATTTAAAATATCCTGATACAAAATAAACTAAAACTATAGTGATGATTAATGCTGGCAAATAATAAATTAGTCCTGATTTATTTTGTTGCTCTCTTTCAATAGGATTGGTTCTATCTTTTTGTTGCCATTTTTTTATTTTAAACAATATAAAAACTGGTAAAAGGAAAAAAATCATAGAATAGATATATTCATTTGGATTAGGAATTAGTGGCAGGATGTAAAAATATAATTTTGTTATCCATAAATAAATTATCCCCGGCATATACCCAAAATTTAGTGATAAATAAGTACATAATATATTTTCTGTAATTGAAGGAATAAATGTTAAAGCAAGAAATAAAAACATTTCTTGGTTAAAAGAAAGCGGATGAATTGAAAAAGGTACAGTATTTTCTAGTACAATAAAAAATATACAAATTAGGTAAATTAATTTTTTCTCTTCACTTGCCTTCATTACTAATTGATATCTTAAATACTCTTTTAAAATAATATAGCTAAATATTGGGAAGATAAATTTTTTAAAGGACGTTATGGTTAAGTAATTTTTTGTTTTGGCAAATCCTATTAAAATTCCTGATAAGTAATAGAGCAAAAAAAATGAGATTAATATAATAATAATTTCTAATACAATATCTTTCCAATAGCGTTTTCTATTTTTTTCGAATCCAAATAAAAAATAAGTTAATCCTAGTAATAAAATTAGAATAATATTTAGTGTTGTTTGATTTAAAAATTGAAATTTCAAACTATTTAATAGAAAAAAAAGGATAAAAGTGAAAGAAAAGATAATTAATTTGATATAGCTTTTTTTCATATTATCCTCCTAACTTTAAAATGACACAGTTAAACCGTGCCATTATTCTAATCTGCTGAACTGTAATTTAAAGTAACATCTCCAAATGAAACGGTAAAGTCACCATCTGCTCTTTCAGCACCGGCAGCATATTCTAAAGTAACCGTAATAGCTTCTGCTTTTGTTTTTGCTAATGAATGGCCTGAAATACTTCCTAAGCCACTAGCTGTTTCTGCTTCTGAACCTACTTTTACTTTTAACGAAATATCATTACAAGCCTTTTGTACTAATTCATCTGTAGCTCCTTCTTTTGCCTTGCAAACTTTATTTGCTGTTTCACCAGTAGCATTACCATAAACTATACTTTTTAAATATGCAGTTAACTCTCCAGCATTATAAGCATAAAAGTTATAAGTAGCTGTTTGTCCAGGTTCAGTAAATGTTGCACTTAAATTGCTGATAGTTGGATCATTTGTGTTGTCAATTGCAGCATTTGTTGCTTTTACGGTTTCTGCTGAGACAGTTGGTGTGATTGCACTTGCATCAACACTTTGATCAGAACTTGAAAAATCAACATTTAGTGTATCTTTATCTGGTGTTACGGTTGCACTTGATTGAATTTTTAGGGCATTTGAAAATGCAGAAAATCCAATGGATACTCCTATTACTCCGACAACTAATGCCATAATAGCAATTACTTGTCCTGTTCTCCTTTTTTCCATTATTATAGACCTCTATCTATATTAAGATATATAACATATTTTAATTTTTTTGAAATTTTTGTCATTTAATTTAGGGATACTTCCAAAAACGAACCAAAGAAATTATTTATTTCTTCGATTCTTTATGTATTCTTCAATTAGTTTAACTGTTTTTTCTACTCCCAATGTATCCACATTTAAAGCTAAATTATAGTTATTAAAGTCATACCAGTTTCTATTGGTATAATATTTATAATGTTTAGCTCTTTCATTGTTTATCTTTTTTATTTGTTTTAAAGCTGTTTTTTCTTCTAATCCATAATATTTGGTTGCTCTTTTTACTTTATCTTCATCTTTGCTGTATAGGAAAATAGAAATTGTATTTTTATTATCTTTTAAAATATAGTCAGCACATCTACCTACAATAACACATGAAGTTTTAGCAAGTTTTTTTATTACTTTTTCTTCAGCAATAAAAATTCTATCGTCATTATTCCCTTCGAATTTTCCACTAGATAGTTTTTGATCACTTTTTTCAATGTATTCTTTTCCTAGTCCTGATGATTTACTGGTTAAGGTAATTAACTCTTTATCATAGAATGGAACTTTTAAGTTTTCTGCTAATATTTTTCCAACATATCTTCCTCCACTTCCATATTCTCTTGAGATTGTGATAATAATCTTTTCTTTGGATAAATCTTTATTTATAGATAAATCTATAGAAGTATTTTCTTCTACTAATGTCTTATTTGATAATTTTTGGTATTCACTAGATATGATGAAAATAGCAATAATGAAGGTTATTCCATCAGCAATTGGTCCTGCTTGTAATACTCCTTTAACTCCTTTGTTTAAAGTTATACATAGAAAGCATGCTATTGGAATAAATAAAATGATTTGTCTGATGAAGGATACTGCGGTTGCTTTTTTGACATTTCCAAGTGATTGGACAACGATTGATGTTGTCATTTCTAGGAAATTTAATCCCATTAACATTAGAAAACTATGACAAATTAAAATGGCAAATTCTATAAATAATTTATAACTAGGATCTTTGGTTGAAATAAAGATACTAACTAATTCTTTAGGAAAGCAGTAAAAAATAATGTTAAAAGTAAGTCCTACTATTAAATTTACTATTAATACTTTTTTTAGAGTTTCTCTTACCCTATCATATTTTTGAGCACCATAGTTAAATCCTATTATTGGTTGTGCTCCGATAGAGATTCCTAAAATTGTAGAAATATATAAACTATTTAATTTTGAGATAACTCCATAAACAGATAGTGGGATATCTGCTCCATATTTTGTATGTGCTCCATATTTAGTCATCATGTTGTTCATAAAGATAAATAAGGTTAGTACTGTCATTTGCGTAATAAAAGAAGATAATCCTAATCCTAAAGTTCTAAAAATACTTTTATCTAGTTTAAATGATTCCTTTTTTATGGTTACTGATTTTAATTTTTTTAAGTAAAGAACTGCCATTAAAAATGACACCAGTTGTCCAATAACGGTTGCGATTGCTCCTCCTTTTACTCCCATATTAAAACTAAAGATAAAAATTGGGTCTAAAATAATATTTAGTATTGCTCCTACTACTAGTAGAATCATGGAATATTTTGGTGAACCATCTGCTCTTATAATTTGGGCTAAGGCTGAGTATGTCATCATGAATGGAGCTCCTATAATAATAATTTTTCCATAATCTATTGCATATTGGTAAACTTTTTCTGTACAACCAAAAGCATAAACTAATTGAGATAAGAATAGATAAGATAAAATACTTAAAATGATGGAAACTAGTATAGAAAGTGTAAAAGAAGTACCAATAATTTTTCCTCCTTCTTCTTTCTTTCCTTCTCCTAGTTTTAGAGATAAATTTGCTGCGGCTCCATTTCCAATTAGTCCGGCTACGGCATTAAAAATAATGACTAATGGAAATATTACATTAGTAGCAGCATTTCCTAATGTTCCTACTCCTTTTCCAATAAATATTTGATCAACAATATTATAAATGGAATTAATTAACATGCTAATTACGCATGGGATAGAAAATGATAATAATAGTTTATTAATACCATCTTTTCCTAAATCGATTTTTTTCAAAATAAACACCTCTTTCTAACAATAAAATTTGTCGCTTATTCAATATACCACAAAAAAATTTTCGTGTAAGTATTTTTTTTGATTTTTATATTTTTTCTTCATATTAAATTAATTGCTTATTATTTTTTTTAATGCTATAATTTTAATAGAGGTGGTATGAGTGATTTTATCTTTAATTGATTTATGTAGTGAACCTACATTTTTAGGAATTATTTTTTTTATTAAGCAGCTCCTTAAAATTGTTTGGATTATTATTCCTATGGGATTAATTTTAATGGCTATGGTAGATTTAGCCAAAAGTGTTTTAGCGAATGGTACTGATGAGATGGCAAAGAATGGAAAGGTATTGATTAAAAGAACTATTCTTTGTATCGCGCTATTTTTGATTCCTACTTTTGTTAATTTTCTTGTTAATTTAATGGGAGATGTTGTTTTAGATTCTGACTTCGTTACTTGCTATAAGAGAGCTAAACTTGATACTATATTAAAACTTTCAAATAATAAAGATACTAGTTCTAATGAAAGTTTTGATGATTATACTAATTCTAGTGCTAATGGTTCTAGTGGAGGATTTTCTACTAACACTGGAAATAATAGTAATAATTCTTCTAAAAATATATCTAATATTAGATTAGATAAAAAAACACTTAAATTGAAAGTTAAAAAGTATAAGACATTAACTGCTATCGTTTCTCCATCTGGTGCTTCTAATAAAAATTTAACTTGGAAAAGTAGTAATCCAAAAGTTGCTGTTGTCAATCAAAATGGAAAAGTTACGGCTTTAAAAGCTGGTAAAACTACTGTTACTGTTCGTTCTTCTAATGGAAAAACAGCGAAATGTACAGTAACTGTAACTAGTGCTAGTATTATGAAAATTCCTAATATAAAACAAGGAGATCCTAAATATTTTGGTTATACCTTTCCTGTACACAGTGGTGCATCTATGGCCGGTAATGGTTGTGGCATAGTTTCTGTCACAATGGTTCTTCAATATCTTACTGGAAAAAATATTCCTGTTGAAACCGTTGCTACTTGGGCTGATCAAAATGGACATTTTAACGGCATTGGTTCTAATGGTTCTTTATTTGGTGCGGCAGCACAAAAATGGAATGTTGGTAACGTAACAACAACAAGAAATATAAATACAGTGATAAAAGCTCTTCAAAAAGGTAGACCTGTGGTTAGTTTACAAAATAGAGGATTATTTACTCAAGCGATGCATTTTATTGTTTTAACTGGAATTGATGATAAAGGAAAAATCCATGTTAACGACCCAAATGGTTCTCATACTAGAAGTGTTTATTCAAAGAGAGAAGTAAACCAAAATAATAATACTTACTATATCTTTGATGCAAAAAAATAAATCTATATAATATTTTGGTCAAAAACATATCTGATTTAGATGTGTTTTTTGCAGTTCTGTTAGTATAAAATTAAAGATATTTTTTTCGATTTACTTTATTCTAAAGTCTAAAAAAAAATTAATAGATAAAATTATCTACTAATTTTTAATTACTACTTAATTTTTCTTTTATTATTTTACTAACTTCTCCCATATCAAATTTTCCTTTTACTTGAGGAGTTACCTCTTTCATGATCAGTCCCATTTGTTTTGGAGAAGTTGGTTTTATTTTATCAAAGGCATCATCAATGATTTCTTTTACTTTTTCTATAGATAAAGGTTCTGGCATATACTCTTTTAAAATCTCTATCTCTTTTCTATAATTCTCTGCTAAATCGGTACGAGATGCTTTCTCAAATTCAACGATAGAATCTTTTCTCATTTTAATTTGTTTAGAAATAACATCTATTACTTCTTCATCAGATAAATCATGTTTTGCCTCTATTTTAGCAAGTTGAATAGCACTTTTTACCATACGAATGACATTTAATTTTTCTTTATCTTGGTTCTTCATTGCTACTTTTACATCTTCTGTTATTCTTTCTGCTAAACTCATTTTATTCATCTCCCTTAGGCAGCGTATTTTTTGCTATTACTTCTATTTGAATAATTGTTCTTCTTACTATTTCTTCTAGAATTAATAGTATTTTTTTTCTTTTCTTCTCTTCTTCTTACTCCAGGCTTTTTGTATTCTTTTTTATCTCTTAGTACAGAAAGGGTTGGGGCCGATTGCGTTCTAAGGATTCTAAGAGCTCCATCGATATTATTATTTCTAACATTTACTGACATTTCTATCCCTCCCTTCTGATTCATTACCAATTATAACATCAAAATCCTAAATAAACAAGAATTTTGACTCGTTTTTATAGGAATTTCTTGTATTTTGTTGAAAATGTAAAATACTTTTATTGAATTTATCTTAATAGAATTCAAATTCTGTTAGTTTTTCTTTTTCTCTTTCTTTAAAGTTTGATTTTTTTCTAATTGTTTATCTAAATTATACATTATATTATCAACACCAGCAATGTCATAAATTCTAGTTTGCACAACTTCTTGGTAGTTTTTCATAAAATATAATTGATATTTTTGGATTAAATTTTGAATTAATTGCTTTAGATTTAACTTTTTTGCTAACTGATAATATTGTAATTTATTTTCATTTTTGGGCATCAAATTTTACTGCATTTAAAGTATTTGACTCAAGGTTTGTTTTAGAAAAATCAATATAAAATACTCTCCTGGTTGTATTGTTTCTTTTTTTATTACGGTTACTGTTTCATAAACGTATTGATAACCACCTAATTTTTTCTATTCTTCAATATCCATATTGTCACCTTGGTAATTTATTATAGCATAAATTTATATCAATTGATATAATAAAACCTTATCTCAAAATAGAGATAAGGAATATATTATTTTGTTTTTTCTTTTTTCAACTTTTCTTTTTTCTCCATGACCTTTTCATCTAGTTTTTTGGTTAGAAATGATTCTGAATAATAATCGATTTCTTCCCCTTTTTTATTGTAAGATGCTACTCTAGTTCCTGCTAATAAATCATGTAATCCTCTACCATCCATTTTTATCATTACTGTTAAGATAATGATAAATTGTAGGTAATATTGAATATCATAAACAATAGATGTTACATTATAATAATCATTTCCATTTAAAGTCATTACGCAAATTAATTTGATGATGTAATAGATTGGTTGATAAAGAAAAATTGCTCTAATTATATAACTTAATATTGATACTTTTTTATTGTTATCTTTATTATTTACTATCTTTAGATGAAAAATCTTTTTCCCTAATGTTTCTCCATTGGTGTAATAATTAAAGAATACGAAATAGAAAATTGTTGTTATTAAATAAATAATAAAGTAGCAAATAGAATTCTTTTCTACCTTAGAATATAATTTTTTATAGATTTTTAAATAATGGTTATCTATATTTTTATTTATCTTATTAAATTCTGCCTTGGTAATTTTTTTATCATCATAAAATTTTTCTATTTCTTGTTTATAATCATCACTAATTTTAATAATTTTGCTGTACTCTTTTTCAGTGATTTTTTCATCTTTAAAACTATTTTGTAATTCTAATTTAAATTCACTATATTCTTTTAAGGCATTTGAATATTCTTGATAATACTTATTATAAGTATCTAATTGTTTATTGATGAATGGTACTCCTGATAGACATTGAGTAATTAGCATTACCACCATCATATCGATGAAATAAGCACCAATCCTTTTCAGTATTTTTTTCATGAAATCTCCTAATTTTCTGAAATTACATCACAAATAAGGGTACTAATTTCTGTTGGATTATCAATTGGTAATCCTTCAATTAATCTTGCTTGTGCATATAATATCTTTGTATATTTTTCTAATTCATCCTTATTATCTTTATATAATGTTTTAATTTTTTCACTAATAGGATGTTTTTCATTAATTTCTAGTATCATTTTAGCGTTTACTTTATTGTCGTTTGGTAGAGCATTTAATACTTTTTCCATACTAGCAGATAATTCTCCTTCTGTTGTTAAACAAACAGGATGTTTCTTTAAACGATGAGTAAATTTAATATCCGAAATATTATTGTTTTCTAGTACTTTTTTCATTACTTCAAACATATCTTTAGCATCAGTATTCGCTTTTTCTAGTTCTTTCTTTTCTTCATCATTATCTAAATCTACTGTATCGTTAGAAACATTCATAAATTTTTTGGCATTATAAGTTGTTAATGTTTGTAGAGCAAATTCATCGACATATTCAGTTAGATATAAAATTTCATAGCCTTTTTCTTTGATTCCTTCTACTTGAGGCATATTATCTACTTTATCTGTACTTTCTCCACAAGCATAATAAATATTTTCTTGTCCTTCTTTCATTCTTGAAACATATTCATCTAATGTAACTAATTTCTTTTCTGTTGAAGAATAGAACATTAATAAATCTTTTAAATCATCTTTGTGAACACCATAATCTGCATAAACACCAAATTTAATTTGCATACCAAATGTTTTAAAGAAAGATTCGTAAGTTTCTCTATCTTCTTTTAACATGGTTTCTAATTCTTTTTTGATTTTCTTTTCAATGCTTTTAGCGATTAATTTAAGTGAATGATTTTGTTGTAAAATTTCTCTTGAAATATTTAAAGAAATATCTTCTGTATCGACAAGTCCTTTGACAAAGCTAAAGTAATCTGGTAATAAGTCAGCACACTTATCCATAATTAGGACACCACTTGAATATAATTGTAATCCTTTTTCATATTCTTTAGTATAAAAATCATATGGAAGATGGCTTGGTATGTAAAGAAGTGCATTATAGCTACATTGTCCTTCAACAGAAGTATGAATGGTCTTTAATGGTTTATCATAATCAAAGAATTTAGAACTATAAAAGTTTTGATATTCTTCTTCAGTAATATCTTTTTTGGCTTTTTTCCATAAAGGAATCATGCTGTTTACTGTTTCTTCAACGATTTCTTTTTCATATTCATCTTTACTGCCTTCTTTTAGTTTTGAATGTTCTATCATCATTTTAATTGGATAGCGGATATAATCTGAATATTTCTTTACAATTGATTGAATGTGATAAGTATCTAAAAATTCACTGTAATTTTCTTCTTCTGTATCCTCTTTAATACTTAGGGTAATTGTTGTACCAGTATCTTTTCTTTTTCCTTTTTTGATTTCATATCCATCTGCTCCTTCACTTTTCCAAATATAGGCATCCTCAGAATCAACAGATTTGCTTTCTACTTTAATTTTATCACTTACCATAAATGCTGAATAAAAACCAACACCAAATTGACCAATGATATCAATATCTTGACCATCTTTCTTTTCTTTATCATAAAGTTTTTTAAAATCTAGAGAACCACTTTTTGCGATAGTTCCTAAATTATTTTCTAATTCTTCTTTGGTCATTCCACAACCATTATCAGAAATGATTAATTTTCTTTTCTCTTTATCGATATCAATTCGAATTTCTAGATTATCTCTATTAATATTTAATGAAGTATCTGTAAGAGAACGATATGCTAATTTATCCATAGCATCACTAGCATTAGATAGTAATTCTCTTAAAAATATTTCTTTATTTGTATAAATTGAATGAATCATTAAATCTAATAATTTTTTTGACTCAGCTTTAAATTGTTTTTTTTCTTTCTTTTCTTTTTTATCTTTTTCCATAAGTATTCCTCATTTCTAGTTAAATTCTTAACTATTGATAATATAACACCTATTTTAGCAATTGTCAATTTATATTGCTAATTTATTTAAAATAATTCAAGAGAAGCTTTTTTTCTGTTAAAGAATGAAGATAGCATATCCTCTATTGTCTTTACAAATAAAAAATTTATGTTTAAAATGAATACAGGTGATGAAGATGTTTCAATATTCGTTAGATAATAAAAGATATCATACTTTGAATTATCATTATAAAGAAAAATATCATTGTAAAGTGATTAAAGTTAGTTTAAATGCTGGATTTACTTGTCCTAATATTGATGGAAAAGTTGGCTATGGAGGATGTATTTATTGCTCTAAGTCAGGGAGTGGAGATTTTGGAGGAGATATTTCTAAGAGCTTAAGCGAGCAGTTTGATGAAATAAAGGATAAACTTTCTAAGAAATGGCCTAGAGGGAAATATATTGCTTATTTTCAGGCACACACGAATACCTATGCTCCACTTTCTGTTTTAAAAGGAAAATATGAGAGTGTCTTAAAAAAAGATAATGTAATTGGAATTGCTATTGCGACAAGACCTGATGCTATTGAGGATGAAGTTTTAGATTATTTGGAAGAATTGAATAAAAATACTGATGTAACTGTTGAGCTTGGTCTTCAGACGATTCATGAGGATACAGCTAAATTAATTAATCGTTGTCATAGTTTAAATCAGTTTGAAGAAATGGTAAAAAAATTAAGAAAAAGAAATATAGAAGTTGTTGTTCATATTATTAATGGGCTTCCTTATGAAACAAAAGAAATGATGATAGAAACTGTAAAATACTTAAATCATCTTGATATTAATGGTATTAAAATTCATATGCTTAATATTGTAAAAGATACTCCTTTAGCAACTTTATATCAGGAGAAGAAATTTAAAGTATTATCTAAAGAAGAATATATTGATATTGTCATTCAACAATTAGAGTATTTAAGGCCAGAAATTGTTATTCATCGAATTACTTCTGATCCTGATCCTAAAAATTTAATTGAGCCAGCCTGGTTAATCAAGAAGTTTTGTGTATTAAATGATATTGATAAAGAGATGAAAAAAAGAAATACTTATCAAGGTAAAAAATTAGAGACCAGTCTCTAATTTTTTTATAATAAACTAACCATATATAAAATACTGTTTTTTCGTTTTTTTATTTAAAAAACAAAATTTTACACGAAACCAAGAATAATATTTGTACCATTTTGCACGAAACCAAGAATACTTAATAAAAATTAATCTAATTAGTCAAATGTTGCACTAATTTCATTTCCTTCTGCTGTTATAAAAGTGACTTCTCCTTGATAAGCAAGCTGCATACCTTGTAAATAGTCCTGGGCTTCTCCATTATCATAAACCCAAACCATAATATAAAATTCTCTTGTTCTTCCAACATCTCCTCCTATTTTTTCATTTGATACTACTAAACAATTATAATCTTCGTTTCTTTTAGGAGAAGTTTCTTTATCCGTAACACGAACTCCTGTTTTGATATAATTACTCTCATCAAAATCTTCCTTTGTAAAATCTTCTGGAGTAAATTTAGTATAAAAGTTTTCTTTATCATCTGTATATACATTTGCAATTCTTGTTTCTAATCTTTCATCCTTTGGTGTCATAAAGACATATCCATCTAGGAACATAACTGTATCACTATCTGCGTTTATAGTTATTTTATATAATTGGCATCCTGCATTATTATTATCATCATGACATTTATTAATTGCTGCTTTAGGAGCTTGGTTATTCTTCATTGGGACAAGTCCATAGGCCATATCTATTGTAGTAACTTTATCTACGCTAAGTCCAAAGCTCACTGTTGCAGCATCTCCTTTTACTGTATTATCGTCGCTAGCTTTTGCCGTGAAATAAGCATAAGTAGCTCCTACTACTAACATTACTAATAAAAGACAACCAACTAAAGAATATATCATTTTTTTATCTATCTTTCTCAAAATATATCACCCTTATTCTCTATTAGTATTTTACCAAAATGCAAAAAAAAAAGCAATATTACTATTGCCTTTTTAATACTATTCTCCTGTTGATGCTTTATCAGATTTAACAGCAGCATAGTTAGAGAATGTAGCAGTAACCTCACTACCTTGTGCAGATACAAATGTTACAGTTCCTTTAAAGAATTTAAGTCCAGATGTATTATCCTCAGCGCCTGTTGTAACACCTGTTTGACCTGCCGTTTGGTTTTTACCAGTTTCAGCTAACCAAACTACAATATAGTAAACTTGGGCATCAGTATATGCCGTTGTTCCACCAATACCATTACTATCATCACTAGCAGCAATTACTCTAGCTGTATCTCCAGCTTTTGGGTCAATTCTTTGGTTAAATACAAGAGCAGAAGTTATATCTTTAGAACGGTCAAAACTATCTTGTTGATTTCCCTCATCACCAGTAAGTTTTGCCACATGATCACTAATACGAATAAAGTTCTTATCAATAATATCATACTCATTTCCAGCAATCTTACCCTTACTAGTAATACCAGTAGTTAAAATTTGACTCCTATTAAACCCACTTGTTGCACTTACAGCAGCTTCTTTTAAATCAACAGCAGTCCAAGCTTTATCAATACCAGCAGTTCCACCATCTGCATCAGTAGTAGCTCTAGAAGTTGTCTTACCTACTGTAGTACATCCAGTCAACTGATCATCAGTACCAGTACAAAAAACTTGTGCCCATCTCATTGTAGTTTTTGCAACATCATCACCAGTCAAATTCTTCCACATTTCTGAAGTTGTATCCTCTGGAACTTTACCTGCTTTCTCAGCAATAGTATTAGAACCACCAGCTAAAGCAACGTATCCGTCCAAAAACATACCAGCAGTACCACTATTGGTAACTGAAATTTTATAAATTTGACAAACGGCGTTTCCATTATCATCTACACAAATTTGCTGTGTATCAGCAGTATCTTTCTTTCCATTTCCTTTTACAGCAGCTTCAACCATTGAGTTTGACATTGGAATCATACCACCTAATTTTTCATCAGCTTTTGTTACTTTATGTACATCAAGTCCAAAACTAACTGAAGCCATATTACCAGTGATATTTGTCGCATTAGTAGCTGTTGCAGTAAAGTATGCAAACGTTGCACCAATGATAGCAACAACTAAAGTTGCAACACCAATGACACCGTAAAATATTCCCCTTCCATTATTTTTTTGTTCTTTCATCTTTTATCTTTCCTCCTTACTATAATGAGTATAGCAAAAATGAATTAAAATTGCAAGACATTTTTAAGGAATTTGTTAACAGATATTTTTCTGTAAAATTAATCATAATTAATATAAAAATTTAATTGAAATATTTACTATCTTCACATATTTATGTAATTTTAATAGCTGTTTTTACTTTAAACAATTCCTACTAAAAATTACCATTTTGTTTTAAGTACCAACCACTTCATAACAAGTATTGTTATTTTAGTTTCCACTCATTCGTGTAGAACCACAAAAAAAGAGCATCACAAATATTTCATTATATGACAACCCTTTTTTACTTAAACACTTTACATTATGATGTAGCTTTATCAGATTTAACAGCAGCATAACTTGAGAATGTAGCAGTAACCTCACTACCTTGTGCGGATACAAATGAAACAGTTCCTTTAAAGAATTGTAACCCTGCTGTACCACCTTCTCCACCAGTTGTAACATCTGTTTGACCAGCAGTTTGGTTTCTACCAGTTTCAGTTAACCATACAACAATGTAATAAACTTGTCCATCTGTATATTTTGCAGAACTATCGCTAGTAGCAGCAGTTGGAACAATAGTAGTAGCATCTGCATTTTTAGTTCCCTTAGGGTCAATTCTTTGGTTAAATACTAATGCAGAAGTTACATCAGTCTTACGGTCAAATGATTCAGTCGCAGCAGCATCACCTGGCATAGTCAAAATATGATCACTTACACGAATATAATTTGTATTGATAATATCATAATTATTCCCTGCAATAGTACCACTCTTAGCAACATCGTCAAAAGTAGTCTTAATTTGAGTAGTGTTAAGTCCACTAGTCGCATTCACTGCTCCTTCTGGTAAATCAATTGCAGCCCAGTTACTGTCAACATTAGTTCCAGTTGCTCTTGTAGTTGTTTTTCCTACTGTAGTACAACTAGTTAATGAATTATCAGACCCATTACAAAATACTTGAGCCCATCTCATCGTAGTAGCATTAGGTGTCCCTGTTCCTTCTGGTCCTTTATTCTTAGCAGTATAATCTGGTGGATTAGTAGCTCCAGTTTTATCACTACCACCTTGTAATGTAACATAACCATCTAAGAACATACCTGCAGTACCATTATTGGTAACTGAAATTTTGTAAATTTGGCAAACAGCGTTCCCGTTATCATCTACACAAATCTCAGGTTTATCAGCATTAGTACTATCATTTTTATTTTTTACAGCAGCTTCAACCATTGAATTTGACATTGGAATCATACCACCTAGTTTTTCATCAGCAGTTGTTACTTTACTTACTTGTAATCCAAAACTAACTGAAGCCATATTACCAGTGATATTTGTAGCATTAGTAGCTGTTGCAGTAAAGTATGCAAATGTTGCACCAATAATTGCTACAACTAATGTTGCAACACCAATTACACCGTAAAATATTCCCCTTCCATTATTTTTTTGTTCTTTCATCTTTTATCTTTCCTCCTTACTATAATGAGTATAGCAAAACTTATATAAAAAAGCAATATGTTTTTTTGACTTTTTTTATATAAAAATTATCTTAATGTTAATAAAAAAGAGAAATAAATTTCTTTATTTCCCATAAACATTATATAAAAATTTTCCTAGTTCAATACTTGCTAAAGTTACTCCTACTAAAATAACAAGCAATATTAATAAGTTAGCAATTCCTTTACTAGACTTATGTTCTTCTTGCACTTCTTCAATACTCTTTGCTTCTACTGATGTAGTAGGATTAGGATTTTGAATTTGCGTTGTATCTCCAGGAATTGGTCTAAATGCTGTTGTTCCTTCTAAATCTACTGTATTTATTGGCTGTGGTGTTGCTACTGGTGTAGAAACATTTTCTGTTGGTGTAGAAAAGCCAATATTTGGCATAGTGCTTTGAACTTGTTGAGTTGGCTCTACTGTTGACTGTGTTGGAGTAGGATTTCCAAAAATAGAATTTGTATTTTCTATTGGAGTCTCGTGAGATGATTGTTGAACTGGTGTTGGTGTTTGTGGAGCACTTGTTCCAAAAATATCATTATTTGGTGTTGCTTCTATCGTTGGTGTTACTACTGGCTCAGGTTGTACTGCTGGTTGAGGAGTTACTGGCGTATCAAAAATACTATTTCCGCTTGGTTGTACTGTTGTAGACGTTGGATTTTCTACTGGTGCTGGACCAAAAGGATTTACTCCCATAAATGGATTTACTACTTCTTTCTTTTCTTCTTGATACTTTAATCCTTCTACAAAGTTAGGCATTTGTTCTTTTAACCATTCTACAAAAGAAGTGTCTTCGTTTGTTTTTTCTAAAACAATTATCTTTTGATCAATGTTTTGAGCATTAAATCCACTTTCTGTTACTTTTTTATATACTTCACTAGTAATTGCTCCTATTTTCTTTACTTCATCAAACATTTTTTGTTTGTCTTTAGAATTAACAATACTGGTATAGCTATTCTCATCAAACATAGGTAACACTAGCATAAAGTTTGTATAAGTATTTTTAATAAAATTATATTCTCCTTCTAATACTTTCATTAAATCATCTTTAGTTTTACTTCCTGATATTAAGTTATCAAAAAAACTTTTTTGATGGAAATCAATTAACATATTTACCGTACCCATTACTTCTTTAGGCATTACAACCGCATATTCCCCACTAGTCATACTATTTACGGTATAAATGGTAAATAAATTATTCTCGCTAAAAGCGTTTGCTCCTTCTAGTTTCATATTGAACACCTCTTTCTACTATATCCCAATTATAATATAGAAGAATATAAATTTCAAGTAGCTACTTGAAAAAAAATATAAATTATAGTATAATTCTAAATATTGGTGAGAAGACTTTTATTAAATTTTATATTATTTTATTTTGTGAACGGTTTTAAAATATAAAGAAAGGAAGTAAAATGAAAGAAGAAAATATTACCAAAGTTTTTGCCCTAGGTGGACTAGGCGAAGTTGGGAAAAATATGTACTGTGTACAAAATAAAGATGAAATTATAATTGTTGATTCTGGTGTTATGTTTCCAGAAGATGATTTACTTGGAATTGATTATGTTATTCCAGATTATACTTATTTAAAATTAAACGAAAATAAAATTAAAGCACTACTTATTACGCATGGTCATGAAGATCATATTGGAAGTATTCCTTTTTTATTGCAAAGTGTTAATATTCCAAAAATTTATGCCCCTGCTCAAGCTAAGGCTTTAATTGATAAAAAATTAGAAGAAAAAAATATTAAATATAAAAATTTAATTGTTTATCATGAAAATACTAAAATTAAAACAAAATATTTTAATATAGAATTTTTTAGAACTACTCACTCAATACCTGATTCTCATGGAATTGCGATTCATACTCCTAATGGGACTATTGTCATGACTGGGGACTTTAAGATTGATTTAACCCCTATTGGTCCTATGTCTAATATTCATAAAATGGCTAGAATTGGTGAAACTGGAGTTCGATTATTAATGAGTGATTCTACTAACGCTACAATTCCTGGAACATCATTAAGTGAATCTGTTGTTGATGAAAATTTAAGAGAGATTTTTTCTAACGAAAAAGAAAATAGAATTATTTTAGCAACTTTTGCTTCTAATATTTATCGTCTTAAACATATTATTGAGATTTGTCGTCAGAATAAAAGAAAGGTTGCTTTATTTGGAAGAAGTATGGATACTTCTATTGATATTGCCATTAAATGTGGTTATATCAAAGATAGAAAAATTATTATTACTCCGGAAGAAGCTAATCGTTTAAAACCTTCTCAAGTCTGTTTACTTTGTACAGGAAGTCAAGGAGAACCTTTAGCGGCTTTATCTAGAATTGCTAACGGAAGTCATAAACAAATTAAATTAACACCTAATGATATTGTTATTTTCTCTTCCTCTCCTATTCCTGGAAATGCTGCTAGTGTTGCCAAAACAATTAACAAACTTTATTTAAAGGGAGTTAAAGTTTATACAAATGGAACTACAGAAATTCATTCCTCTGGACATGGTTGCCAGAATGAATTAAAATTAATGATTCGTTTGTTTAAACCAGAATATTTTGCTCCTTATCATGGAGAATATCGTATGTTAAAAACTCATTGTGATTTAGCTACTACTTGTGATATTCCTAAAGAAAATACTTTTATTTTGGAAAATGGAGATGTTATTAATCTTACTAAAGATAGAGTTTATAAAGAAGGTCATGTTCCTGCTGATGATATTTATGTTGACGGTTCTAGAATTGGAGATGTTGGCAATATGGTCATTAAGGATCGTAAATTAATGTCTTCTAATGGAATTCTTGTTATTATTGCTAATATTGATTTAGCTAATCGAAAATTATTAGCCAAACCAATGATTACTACTAGAGGATATATTCTAGTTAATGAAAATGAAATGTTAATTAAGCAAATTGAAAAAAATGCAGGTATAATTATAGAAAAGAAATTAAAGACTAAGAATGTGAATTATGCAGATATTAAGTCAGAACTTATTAATGGTCTTATGCCTTTCCTTGCTGATAAAACTGGTAGAGTTCCTATTATTTTACCAATTATTATGAATATTAATGAAAAAGAAGAAACGAAAAATTAAATCGTTTCTTCTTTATTTATTGGTTTCATGATAATAATGTACTTCACTTAAATGTTCTAATACATTTTCTAATTCTTCATCTTCATATTCTTCTAAGTATTTTTCTACTCTTAATATTAAATCTGTTAATGAGTTTAAATTTTGGTAAGAAATTTGGTAACGATCAAGTATTACCTTGTCGTAAGAACTAATTAATATTCCTTTCCCATTATCGTAAGATAAATATTTGGTATAATCTTCTTTCACTCAAACAATCCTTTCGTGTAAAAGCTATAACTAATTGTCTCTTTGTAATAACTTTTATCTTTTACGGCAATTTTAAAATTAAATGTTCTTTTGCCTTTAATTGTATATAATCCTAAATTGTAATAATAATTATCATTATCTTCTGTATATTCTAAATCTTTTAAATCAAAGATTTTGTCATCTAAATATACAATATATTCATCATCAAATTTGCTAATTTTTAAAATTAAGTAAACTGAAATATCTTTATTATTATCACTATTTACTGTAATTTTTTTTATTTCTCCAAGATTAGAGATATCAACACTTGCATGATTTCCAATGACCATCTTATCTTTTTTTGCTTGATAATCACTACTTGCTTTTACGCAAATAGGAATTGCTATTATCATTAAAATAATTAATGCAATGATTTCTCCTACTATTCCTTTTAATTCTTTATCCATAATAAATTCCCCCTGATTGGGTTTATATTTTACTACAAGGTAACAAATAAGTCAAGTGCAAATTTCTTCTTTGTTTACTAGGATATTCTTATCTTTTGTCCAGCATAAATTAAGTTAGGATTTTTAATATTATTTATCTTAACTAATTTTTCTACTGTTGTATTATTTTCTTTAGCAATTTTAGATAATGTATCTCCTTTTTTGACCTTGTATTCTATTTCTTTTCTAAGATTAGAGTTTAGTTTTTCATTTACCTTTTTTTGTATTTCTTCATAAGAATAACCAGATCTGATTAATTTATTTTTTCTTTCTTCTCCATTCCCCCATTTTCCTTCTATTACTTCTTGTACTAATTCTTCTATTTGTTTATTGGTGGATGCATTTGAAGTGGCTAATAGAAGATTTTTGTACATGATGTTTAAATCTACTGTATTTTCATAAATTCCTTCTACTTTTCCTTTATCTGTATATTGCCATAAATCACATTCTAAACTTGGTTTTTCTATTCCATAGTGAGCTAACCATATTTTGTAATTTTTACTTTTTAATTTATCATAATCTAAATAATTCGTGTACCAATCTTTATTAGCGTAAATTCCTACTTGATAACCTTGATTTTTAAAATAATCACAATATTTTATTGCTTGATTTGTTAAAGTATTTTTCCCTAAATATTTAATGGAATCAACTTCCATATCATAAAAAATACAAAATGGGGTTGTACTTTTTATCAATCTTTTGGTATGTTCTATTTCACTATCTACAGATTCTTTCCCAGTAAAATTCTTAGCATATGATACTAAATAGAAAGCATACGGTATGTTGTATTCCATACATTTTGTTAAATTATATTGTAATTTTTTATCATCTTGGCTGAGAATATTATCTCCATATCCTAGACGGATTATAACAAATTGATATTCTGAATTTTTAATTTTTTGAAAGTTAACAGTTCCTTGATAAGAACTAATATCAATTCCTTTCATTTTCTCTCCTTTCATTATATTATAGTTTCTTCATGATATTTCGTATATGTCTTCGTTTATGGTAAAGAAAAACTCTTGTATTTCTACAAGAGTTAAAATTTTTCAATGGTG
>UMBX01011681.1_pt1 | contig 19986 bp, 18 predicted proteins | sample 1964081 | NCBI WGS metagenome assembly UMBX01 (sample SAMEA4835952, study PRJEB28245) | human gut metagenome | biome: gut microbiome; material: fecal sample | place: Denmark | collected 2008
ATGTTTGCGGCAATTGGTGCAATCAAGTCTGATAAGTTAAGGTCACAGGATTTTATCAATCAGGCAGATTATACTGATAAGCTGTCAGAGGAGATGAATGACACATCAAAGGATACAGTTGATGAAGTATTAGAATATCTTCAGCAGGTTAAAGATAATGTATATTCATTTGAAACTGACAGTGGTAAGATTGATGCTATTACAGGTAAGATCAGTGCTGGTTATCAGTGGTCAGGTGATGCTGTATACATAATGCAGCAGGCAGAAGCTAATGATGTCGAGCTTAATTTTGCTATTCCAGAAGAATGTACTAATATGTATTTTGATGGCTGGGCGATGTTAAAATCAGGAATTAATGGCAATTCAGAAAAGAAGAAGGCAGCAGAAGCATTTGTTAATTTCGTATCTATGCCAGAAAATGCAGTAAGAAATATGTACTATATTGGCTATACATCAGTTATATCAGGTGGTCAGAGTCCTGTTATATATGATTATTTAAAATGGAATTATGGTCTTGAGTCACTTATGGAAGAGGATGATACAATAAGTGAGGCTGATGCAATAGATTATTCTTTAGGATATTTCTTCTCAGGAGTATCTAATGATTCAAGATATATATTAAGAACATCTAAGGCACAGACAGAAGGAATGTTGTCAGCACAGTATCCAACGGAAGAAGTAATGCATAGAAGTGCTATTATGCAGTATTTTGATAATGATGAAACAGCGAGAATTAATCAGATGTGGATAAATGTAAGGTGTTTTAATATTCATAATGTATCAGTCTGGGTATGGATTGTCGCAGCCGTTGCTATCGTAGCTGTTATAGCACTAAGAATTGCGGATGTCATAAGACATAAGAAAATATAAATGTATAGGATATTCTTACATATAATATTATTATAAAAATCATTATAAAAACAGAGAATAGAAAGTTGTATATTGGAGGAAAAGCTCCGATTATACTTTCTATCTTTAATTGTTGGAAAAGATTAGACAAGGCATAATACAAAAGAATAATCGTTTATACATTGTCAGTTATTTATTTTTTTGATATAATAATTATAACTTTATTATGGTAGAGTATAAAAGTTGAATCATTACTGATATGCATAAATTATGCATTGAAAACATATATAGCAGTCAGGATGCATTAAACATAACAGTCAACGGATGATACAGCATACGGAACGGAGAAAAGCCTATGAAGAAAAATAAATGGTATACAATAAGCGTGTTTATAATAATGTGTGTGTTGTTAAATCTGGCAGGTAAGTGTGTTGCTGGACAGCTCAGGCTTCCATTATGGCTTGATTCACTAGGAACAGTTGCAGCCACTTATGTATGCGGACCTGTATGTGGTGTTATCGTTGGAGTTACTCTTAATATTCTTTATTCTATAATATATTCGTGGACGTATGCCTGTTATGCCATAGTAAGTGTTTCTATAGCAGTTATTGCGGGCATCTGCATAAGTAAGGATTATATGAAAACACTGCTTGGTGCACTGACATCAAGCTTTTATATTGCACTTGTTTCGTGTGTTATTTCCATGATTTTTAATTATATGTTTTTTAATGGTTATACCAACAATATATGGGGTGATGGAGTTGTTGAGTCACTTTTAGGAATAGGCTTTAATGATTTATTAAGCCACATTGCAGGACAATTTTATATTGATTTTCCTGATAAGATCATAACTGTGCTTGCACTCTATATATTTGTAAGGTATGACAAGGGAAAGAACAGATTTGATAAAAGGATAATGACAGTCTGTATATATATCGGGATAGCTGCTATGGCAGCAGTACAGCTTATAGAAGCAGGTACACCTAAGTGCGTGTATGCAGCTTCCGATAACATCAGGAATAATCAGAATAATATAGAAGAAACACCGGATTATAATACTTATCTGCAGACAGTTTACGGAAGAGAAAACGGAATACCAGGCGGCCGTGCCAATGATATAGCACAGACTAATGATGGAATACTATGGATAGGAACTTATGGTGGTTTATACAGGTATAATGGTACAGAGTTTAAATGGGTGGATGAATATGCCTCTGTTAAGACTGTAAACTGTCTGTATAAAGATGAAGAGGGCAGATTATGGATAGGAACCAATGATGGCGGCGTATCGATAATGATTGATGAAACAATCATAAATGTTGTATCAGAAAAGGAAGGCTTATCAGCTGATTCCGTAAAGTGTATAACACAGGGTTCTGATGGTGATTACTATATTGGCACGACAGGTGCTATGTCAGTAGTTTCTCTAGCTGGTGGATTAACAGTTAAAAGCTATATAGATGATATAAAATATGCTGTAAGTGCAGACTCTGATAAGAATGGTAACATAGCGGTCGTTAGTGATAATGGACAGCTTAGTATTGTAAAAAATGCAGCAGTTATTTCAGAATATAGTGCATCAGATGGTGGAAGATATACAACGTGTTCATTCGATGATGCCGGTATGCTTTATGTGGGAACATCAAAAGGAAATATAGATAAATATGATTTAAATAATAATGCTTATGTACTTACAGAAAGCATAAGCTGCAATGAACTTAATAATATTAAAGAAATATATTTTGTAGATAACACATTAACCGAAAATGCCACACTTTTTGTATGTGCAGATAATGGTACAGGATATTATGACAGCAAGAATCAGTTTATAAACATTGATACAGGCAGCTTTAATAATTCAATAGATCATATGACAGCAGATTATCAGGGAAATCTCTGGTTTACATCATCAAGACTTGGGCTGTTAAGATTAAGCAGATCAGCGTTTACACAGCTTAATTATGAATATAATGATGAAAATCTGGTTGTAAACACAGTGACAATGTGGAATGGAAATTATTATATAGGTACAGATAGTGGAATTGCTGTTTCATATGCAGCTGCAGGCAGTATTACAGCTGATAGTGATTATATTCAAAAGCTGGACAGCGATTTAAAGGAGCTTGTGAATAAACTTGTAAAAGAGCTTGATAACGTAAGAATAAGGTGCATAACAACAGATAGTAAAAATAATATGTGGATATGTACAACCGGCAAAGGAATATATGAGGTTACATATAGTGGTGAAATTATAAGATATGATGAGAATAATGGACTAAGTGGAAACAGATACAGGACTATAACAGAGTTAAGTGATAATACAATGCTTGCAGCAGGTGATACAGGACTTAGTTATATTGTAGATGAAGCTGTCACCGGCAATATGGGTTATTCCATGAAAAATAGTAAGGTTTTATGTACTCTTGAAACAGATATACCAGATTATGGAAGAGTAATACTTGCAGGAACAGATGGCAATGGAATAGAAGTTATTAGTGATGGAAGAGTAATAGATAATTATGATAAGGATGATGGTCTTAGCTCAGCGGTTATACTAAGAATGGTAAAGAATGATTCTGGTGAAGGTATATTTATAGTAACAAGTAACAGTCTTTGTTATATGGATAAGTCAGGTATTATAAGAATATTGGATAATTTTCCTTACTATAATAATTACAATGTAGTTAATGGAAACAATGATAATCTTTTTGTGCTGGGCTCAGCCGGAATATATGTTGTTGATAAGAATGCCTTACTTTCTGGAAAAGAACTTGATTATAAGCTTCTTAATGGGGATTGTGGACTTGAAAGAGCACTAACACCTAATGCATGGGATTATATTGATGTGAATAATAATCTGTACATGTCAACAGATGATGGTGTAATGATAGTCAATCTCAATGATTATAGTGCCAGAATAAGATCATATCGTATACAGATGAAGTCTGTAAAGGTAGATGGAGAAAGTCTCAGGGTAAAAAGAGGGGAAGAACTTTATATTGATAGTAAAGCACAGATGATAGAGATGTTCCCTGAGATTATAAATTATTCTGTTAATACTCCTTATGTAAGCACATATCTGGAAGGGTATGATGCCGAACCGAGGATAATATTGCAAAGTGATCTGATTAATATAATATATACGAACATACCTGTAGGCACATATACATTTCATTTGTCAGTTCTTGATGAAAATGGCAGGGTGCCAATATCTGAAAACACATATACAATTATTAAGGAAGCAAAGATATATGACTATTGGTGGTTTAAGGTGTATATGGTCGGAATATTTGCACTTACAGTTGCATATCTTACGTGGATAATATTCCATACACAGATTAAAAGAACCCTTGATTTTCAGAAGAAAGAGCTCGAATTCGTAAAGAAACAGCTTGAGATGGGAAATGAAACAGTTCTTACTATTGCAAGGACTGTTGATGCAAAGGATGTTAATACAAGCCAACATTCACTAAGAGTATCTGAGTATTCAGTTATGATAGCAAAGGAGCTTGGATATAGTGATGAAGAATGTGAAAACCTTAGAAAAGCGGCACTGCTTCACGATATAGGAAAGATAGGTATTCCAGACAGAATACTTAACAAACCTGAAAGACTTACAGATGAAGAATATGCCATTATGAAATCACATGTTGAAAAAGGAGCGGAAATACTTAAAAGCTTTACCCTTGTTAACCATGTTGAGGAAGGAGCACTTTATCATCATGAGAGATATGATGGAAAAGGATATATGCATGGTCTTAAGGGGGAAGAGATACCGCTTAATGCAAGAATTATCGGAATAGCAGATACATTTGATGCCATGACAGCTAACAGAGTGTATAGAAAGAAGCTTAATAAGGACTATGTTTTAGGGGAAATACGAAGAGGCAGCGGCACACAGTTTGACCCAAAGCTTGTGGATATTATGCTTAGACTTATTGATAGTGGCAGGATAGACATTGATAATCTGTATAAGGATGGTGAAGCAGATGAAGATAAGTAATATTAAGAAAATATCCGGCAGGGTATTGTCTTATATAGTAAGCAGGGAGAGTATCATAACTCTTATAACATGTGTTGCAGTAAGCATCATCATAGGTGCCTGTATGGTTTATTCAAGAAAAGATGAAGATAAGAGCATCAAGGTAGGGATAATATATGTAGGTGATGCAAGTACTGCATATACAGACAATTTCATAGAGGCACTTGCAGATATTAATGAAGAGTATGGCGATAAGGTTGAAGTTATGCATATGTATAATGTTGCCGAGGGAACAGAAAGAGAATATCTTGAAAGACTTGTAAATGCAGGCTGCAATCTGATATTTTCTACAAGCTATAACTATGGTGAAACAACTAAGGAGCTGGCTGGAAAGTATCCAGATGTACAGTTTTGTATGGCAACCGGCTCTAACGCTAACGAGGAGCCATACTATGCTAATTATCATACATTTATGGGTGCTATATATGAAGGAAGATATGTAGCAGGAGTTGCGGCAGGCATAAAACTGAAGGAGCTTATATCAGAAGGGATAATAACAGAAAATGAGGCTAAGATAGGATATGTTGCAGCGTATCCTAATGCGGAGGTTATATCAGGATATACAGCTTTTTTGCTTGGAGCAAGATCAGTTGTGGGGAATACTACCATGACGGTAAAGTACACATATAAGTGGAATGATTATCGTACTGAAAAGAAGTATGCAAGAGAACTCATAAATGAGAAGTGTGTTATTATATCACAGCATTCAGATACAGCAGGACCAGCGACTGCCTGTGAGGAAACATCCTCAGATGTACCTGTTTTTAATGTGAGCTATAACCAGAGTATGTTTGATGTAGCACCAACTACATATCTTACGGGGTGTAAGATTAACTGGAAGCCATATATGAAGGCTGCCGTTGATGCAGTTCTTAATGGAAAGGTGGTAGAAAAGAACATCAGAGGTAATATACATGGTAATGATGTGGGAGCCGGCTTTGATGAAGGCTGGGTTTCAATGCTTGAGTTTAATGATATTGTTGTGGCAGATGGCACTAAGGAAATGGTAGCAGATGTTATCGAGCAGTTTAAGAAGGATAGGCTTACTGTGTTTAAAGGTGACTACATAGGCGTAAATACTGACAATCCAAATGATATCATAGACCTTAGTGAAGGCTTTGTGGAAAATAAAGACAGCTCAGCACCATCGTTTAACTATATATTAAAGGACATTATTACGATAGAGTAAAAATACATTATTACGCATTATTACAATAGTACATTATTACGACATTATTACAATAGAGTAAAAACACTTGACTGTACAGCTTTTTATATGATAGAATATGCAGGCTTTAAATGGTTTTATTGGAAACGAAACATCCTCCTGGATGATAACGAACAACACATTGAGTTAAGTTATCATTAAGGAGGATTTTTTTTATGCCAAAAAACAAATTTCAGGACGTAGTATTCACAATTATTATGGCAGCTATTATGGTGTACGGGATGGTTGTTTATAATATAGCTCTTAACACAGGAACAGTTGATGGAACAACTTTTATTGCAGCATTACACGAGTTACCAATAATGGTGCCAGTTGCTTTCATTCTTGAGTTCTTTATAGTTGGAAGGCTGGCAAGGCTGCTGGCATTTACTGTTATGAAGCCAACAGACAGACCACAGTTTATCACATATGCAATATCTATATGCATATGCTGTATTATGTGTCCTGTTATGAGTCTTGTTGCAACAATACTTTTTAAGGAACCATCTTTTGGTATGTGGGTTAAGACATGGGCTATGAATTTCCCTATGGCAATACTTTATCAGATGTTTTACTGTGGACCACTTGTAAGACTTATATTCAGAGCTATATTTGTAAGAAAAGGCAGCACACAGGAAGAGATAGAAGTAGCTTAGGAATTAATTAACAATTTAATATAAATATTATGTAGACACAGCGTATTAGACAGATTGTTATACGCTGTGTTTTTGTATGTTTTAATTTTATATTATTTTATAAAACTATAGTTCTGGTTGTTAAAATATATTAATATTTACTACATAGTGTCATTTATTTATTAAATGCAGAAGTTGCTAGAGATGTAAGTTGATTTTTATAGTTAATAATAATTACAAAAGAATATGGAGGAATAAGGTATGTCAGTAGCGGGAGTAAGTTCTAATAATACATATAATTCTGGTGGTATGTCATATGCTGCAACTGCTAAAACAGATAAAAAGAAAAAGCTGTTCACTATCTTATGTAGGAGAAAAGCATAACAACTATGCCAAGTATGACAAGGATAACACCAGTTGCGCGGTTGAGTGTCTTTGGAGTGGCTTTATTTGCAAATACAGCGGCAATTCTTGCCCATATAAATGTAAATACAATACATAATATCCACACAGTTATATCAGGAATTCCGCCAATCGCAAAGTGTGATACAGCACCTGTAAATGCTGTAAATGCCATAATAAATACGCTTGTTCCTACAGCAGTTTTAAGTTCATATCCAAGTACGGAAGTAAGAATAAGTAACATCATCATACCGCCGCCAGCACCGATGAAGCCGCATATAAAGCCAATTAATACGCCACACACAACTGACTGAATGGCACGTTTCTTAGCTGATACGCTCTCCATAGCTTCCTTTGTAGTCATAACAGGTCTTACGATGAATTTAATTCCAAGAAGAAATGTCATAAATACGGAGAAGTTACCCATTGTTGTTGAAGGAACAAGGCTTGATACATAGCTTCCAACAACTGTAAATATAAGAACACTGACCATCATAATAAGTCCGTTTTTAATGTCAAGGTTCTTATTTTTTCCATATGTATAAGCTGATATGGCGCTGGCAAGCACATCAGAAGAAAGTGCGATACCGACAGCCATATAAGGCTCCATTCCTAAAAATGTGATAAGCATAGGGCTGATTACGGCAGCGGCGCTCATACCAGCAAATCCGGTACCAAGTCCGGCTCCCATACCAGCAAAAAATGTTACAGCAATAATTAATAATAGTGACATAAAATATCCTCTTTTCTGCGCACGATTTTGATAATAATAGTTTCGTGTCAGGTACGCACTGACACGAATATAGTAGTGTAATTTATATGTATAATGTTGAAACCTCTAAAATAGATTGCTCTTGATATCTAATTAATTTCTTTCAAGTATCTTATCAAGATTACTTTCAATCTGTTTCATACCCGTAAAAAATACTTCTTTCGTGGCAGTGTCCATATTATCAAAAAGATGTTCAAGAAAATCTTTTTGTAAAGCCTGTCCTTCTTTAATTATTTCTTGTGCCGCAGGTGTGCATATAAGCTGGGTTTTTCTGCGGTCGCCCTCTGTTTCTTTTCGTATGATGTAGCCATCTCCTACAAGTCTGTCCACATTGACAGAAACAAGATTGGCTTTGATTTTTCTTACCTCCACAATATCTCTTGCAGTGGTATATTCTGGATTATTTGCAAGAAACATAAGAATATCGAAAGCAGTCTGTGGAAGATTAAACTTATGTAAAAGCGGCTTGCATACAGAATTATATGCAAGGTTGATTTTCTGCGCGAATTCAATTCCTGAGTTCATAAGATGATTAGTCCTCCTTATATTAAGATTGAAAAACTACAAAAATGAATAGTTCAAATTTGAAGTATTATAACATAGATGTATTAATAAGTAAAGTAAAAGTAAATATCCCATTCAGAAATAACATTATCCCAAAACAGAAGAAAGTGAGGATATTAAAAATGCTATTGAAGAAGCAGGTTATGAAGTAACAGGAATTGAATAATTATAAAGTATATTTCTTTCTATACTCCGAAGGCAGCATATGATACTGTTCCTTGAAAGCAGAAGCAAATTTACTCTGTGTATCGTAGAGTAATACCAGTACTCTTAAGTAATTCAGGCGGATTGGCAGAAAGCTCGTCTAAATCGATACAGATAGTGAGTCCGTCATAAGTTCCATTTGGTAGAGTCACAACTGATTCAGCACACGTTTTCATAGTATGGAGAGAATAATCACCCGCACCAAGATAAATAAAATTTCCATTGGCAAGCTGCCATCCGATACGTCCATTGTGACAGTAGTTATTCAGTGTATAATTGCGTGGTGTGTGGCATTTTCAGTACATGCGGCAGGTACGCTTTTTGGACTGGCATAATATTTAACCGATATTTAAAGCTGATGTAAAAAATCAGATAATATTATAAAATAGTATTTGGGTGAGGAAGGAGAGTTTTTATGAATTTAGCAAGTATTATTGTTATGGCAGCTATAGCAATATTGTTTCTTGTGGCTGTCGTGATAACAAAAAGGAAAAAAGTGCTATCAGGATGTAATGGAAATTGTTCGGCGTGTGCTTTGAAATGTGATAAATAGAGATTTCAAAAATTATATTAATATATAGACTCATAGGACAAAATGTGTTGATAGAAACTGCTCTCAGCCCCTTAAAATCAAGGGCTGAGGGCAGTTTAATCTTTATAAATTAAACAAGTCGCTATGAGTTCCAGTACGTGTAAGTGTAAGTACAAGTACATCATCTTCATAACGATAGACCAGAAGCCAGTCCGGCTGAATGTGACATTCTCTGTGTCCAATCCAATTACCAGATAACTGATGGTCTTTATATTTTGCATCCAATGGTTCTCCATTTGTCAGTTTATAATCTTTTTTAAACTGGGTAGTGTTTTTAATTTCATATTTAGTCATGAGTCAAGGTCTGCAAATAGTTCAATTAGTTCATCTGTACCGTGATAATCTTGTAACGCTATCAGTTTTATGATACAATCGAAATAGGATAAAAGGACAGAAACTAAGCGGATTGTGGGGTAGAATATGAATAAAGTGATTGGTATCGGGAATCAGGGATTTGATAAAATACGGGAGAATAATTATTTTTATGTTGATAAGACAGGTTTTATAAAAGAATGGTGGGAATCTGGTGACGATGTTACATTGATTACCAGACCGCGCCGCTTTGGAAAGACATTAAATATGGATATGTTGAAATGTTTTTTTTCCAATCAGTGTGCTGGAAGGTCAGATCTATTCGAGGGACTATCTATTTGGAATGAAGAAAAATATAGAGAATTACAAGGGCAGTATCCGGTAATATTTATCAGCTTTGCAACAATTAAGGCAGATAATTATGTAGATGCAAGAGATGGAATTATTTCCACTGTATATCGTGCATATCAGGAGTATCATAGTATATTGGAAGATGATATGTTTTTCATTGAATTGAAGAATTATATTAGTACAATCACACCTGACAGAAAGATGACAAATGAAGCTTTGTTCGGAGCATTGAATTATCTGTCGGAGTGTTTGTTCAACTATTACGGAAAAAAGACGATCATTCTTATGGATGAATATGACACTCCGATGCAGGAAGCATATATACATGGGTATTGGAAAGAATTTACTGTATTTATGAGAAGTATGTTCAATGCCACATTTAAAACCAACTCATATATGGAACGTGCCATCATGACGGGGATTACAAGGGTGTCAAAAGAGTCGATGTTCAGTGACCTCAATAATTTAAACGTAGTAACCCTGACTTCAGATGAATATGCATCTGCATTTGGTTTTACAGAGGAAGAAGTATTTGCAGCACTGGACATCTATGGAATGTCCAAAGAAAAAGAAAAGATTAAAAAATGGTATGATGGGTTTGTGATTGGTTCATTGAAAGATATATATAATCCATGGTCGATCACAAACTTTTTGAAGAAAAATGAATACAGGACATATTGGGTGGCAACCAGCTCTAATGGAATGGTAAGCAGGCTGATCCAGAGAGCATCATCCGAGGTAAAAACAAAGATGGAAGAACTGTTACAGGATAAGGAGATTGTGGAAAATTTTGATGAACAGATAGTATTTAATCAACTGGATGTGGATGAAAGTGCCATCTGGAGTCTTTTGATGGCAAGCGGATATCTGAAAGCTGTTGAAGTAGAATACCGTGGAGAGCTGATGAAACCATGGTATCATTTAAAAATCACAAACTTCGAGACAAAGTGTATGTTTGAAACATTGTTTGCGGCATGGTTTCGAAATGCAACTGCCAGTTATAATAAATTCATTAAAGCGATGATTGACAATGATTTAGAAATCATGAATTATTATATGAATCGTGTGACACAGGAAACATTTAGCTATTTTGATGTAGGAAGTGTAGAAGCGGGACTTGAGGAAACAGAAAGATTCTATCATGGATTCGTTCTCGGACTTATGGCAGAGCAGGCTGAAAACTATGTATTAAAATCTAACCGTGAGAGCGGATTTGGTCGGTATGATGTAATGATGATACCGAAAAAAGAAAATCTTCCAGCAATAATCATGGAATTTAAAGTCCGCCGGGCAAAAGAAAAAGACCTCAACGAAACAGTACAGATGGCATTACAGCAGATAGAGGAGAAAAACTATGATGCGGAACTGCTGTCACTTGGAATTGCAAAAGAGAGAATCCGACATTATGGATTTGCATTTGAAGGAAAAAATGTGCTGATAGGGTAAATGTCAGCATGGAAATTTAATATGATATGCACTACTATGAAATTAAATAGTAACTCATTAATTTCCTAATATCTTCCATAACAAAAGTAAATTGCTTAATATGAGTGTGTAATAAATAACACAGACCAATTAAAGCAGTAATGGAGGTATATTAAATGTTAAATGATGCAGTAATTAAAGTGTTAAAAACAAGTATGTGGGATATTGCAACTTGTGCAGATGGTGAACCTAACGTAGTTCCAGTTGCATTCAAGGATGTTACAGAAGATGGAAAGCTTGTTGTTGGAGATGTATTTCTTGAAACAACACTGAATAATATCAAGGCAAATGACGGAAAGCTTGCTATTTCAGCATATGATGCACAGAGCCTTGAGGGATATCAGATTAAGGGAACTGCTGAATATGTAATTGAAGGAGCAGTTGTAGATACATTTAAGGCGATGGTTGAAAAAATGTTTAATGGTGCAGCAACCGCTAGGGCGCGCTTATTATAACTCCTTCCAAGGTAATTGTTGCAACACCGGGTGCTGATAATAAAAAGGAAATTTAGATAAGGTTGAGATAAAATTTCTGCATTAAAACCACTAATTAATTTAATAGTAACTTCAAAAAATAATACCTTTAAGCTATAATTATAGAAGTTTCAGGTAAAATATTTTGGTAATCACAAATGCAATAAGAAATGCAGACTGAATTATATTTTACTTAGCTGGAACACTTATTATAATTATCGCTTGAAGGTATTTTTGTGGCTAAATATAAGAAGAAATTAGATGATGATATACGGTGTCCTCTTGAATATGGACTGATGTTATTTGGTGGTAAGTGGAAGTCGCGCATTATATGTGTTTTATCTGCTAATGAAAGACTTCGCTATAGTGAAATCCGCAGGGAAATGTATAATATTACGGATGCAGTTTTAGCGGCAACATTAAAAGATTTGATAGAAGCTGGAATTATTGACAGAAAATCTTACGATGAAATTCCACCGCGGGTTGAATATTCCCTGACAGAAAAAGGACGTTCTGTTGTGCCTATTTTACAGAGTATCTGTCAGTGGTCAGACATTTTTATAAGGAAGATACGGAAAATGAAATGACACAGTGCCAGAAATGTGATTATCACAGGTAAGGATATAGTAAAAATAAATTTTTTTATACACAGGAGTTGTGTCTTGGCGCACTTGACACAAGCCTGATATGCGAAAAAACGTGCGCAGAAATGAGGATTATTATGTACACATACACAGAGGAAAAGAAGTTTACAAAGGAACAGGTACAGGAGTTATTTTTATCTATAAACTGGGTTTCAGGTAACTATCCAGAGCGTTTATATAGAGCACTTATGAATTCATCTACAGTGCTTACTGTATGGGATGGCGAAAGGCTGGTCGGGCTTATAAGGGTTCTTGATGATACAGCAATGCTTGCCCAGATACATTATGTAATTGTTCATCCTGACTATCAGGGAAAAGGTATTGCAGGAAGAATGATAGAATATATTAAAGAAAAATATAAAAATTTTCTGTATATTGACTGTATGCCAGCAGAGAAAAAGAATGTGGCATTTTATGAGAAATATGGTTTTTCAGTTATGGAAAATGGTACGGCTATGCAGATATGTAATTATTGCAATTCATAAAAGTTTTGTTTGAACAGTGGTAGGAATGATGATAAGATTTAGTTTGGGATAGATAATTAAAGTTATTGGAATAGAAAATTAGAAAGCTGCGATTATTAATGAAATGAACCAGAAAATATCCAGATGTCAGAAGAATAAATTTGAACAGATAAAATATAAGAAAAGGTTAAATGAAGATATGCAGATTAAAGATATTATTCAAAAAAATGAAGCTTATAAGGGAAATAACTTAAACATTCCGAAAGAGTTAAAAGCAAATGCGCAGAGGTTATGCAGGGAATATAATCAGACGATGGCAGATGAGGGAGAAAAACGTAAGGAAATTCTTCATAAATTATTTGGAAAATGTTCGAATATGACATTTATAGAACCATCTTTCCGCTGTGATTATGGTTTTAATATATATACGGAAGGTCTGGCAGTTATTAATTATAACTGTGTGATATTGGATACTTCTCCAGTGCATATCGGGTCAAATGCTTTTATTGCGCCAGGAGTATGTATTGCATGTGCCGGACATTCGATTGACCATGAACAGAGGGCAAAAGGAATTAGTACATCAAAGCCGGTTACGATTGAAAAAGATGTGTGGATTGGCGCCAATTCTGTAATATGTGGCGGCGTTACTATTGGTGAGGGAAGCGTGATAGGTGCAGGAAGTGTTGTCACAAAGAGTATTCCTGCCAATGTGGTGGCTGTTGGTAATCCTTGCAGAGTACTTCGCGAAGTGCGTGAGGAAGATAGAATTCTGATGGATGAGCTGGCATTTTAAAGTTCCAGAAATATAATGATATCAGGGTGCTATGTGCCAGTGGCGCATGTTTATCACGAACCGAAGCGGAGCGTAGACGTGGGAGTGCGTAGTACGGAACAATCCATAGGTATCATAGTTGGGGGCTTTTGACCCTGATATCATTATATATAATTAAATGCGAAAAGTAAGTTTTATGTTAATTTACAATTCAATCTAGAATTCTTTATTTTTCATAATATTGTAACTTATTAAATACGATACTAAAAGCGCAATTAATACAGACATAATCCCTATTAATATAATAATCCAATCAGCTATCTGGTCAAAATAATGAAGTATATTCATTAGAGTTTCAAAGTTGACGATTTTTTTTAATACAAAAATTAATGCAGCAATTATTCCAACGACAACTAACAATGTTACACGGCTTTTTTCAGCTCCATATTTTATTTGTAATGGAAGTATTATAGCTACAAATAAAAGCATTATCAGTGGTGCTGCAAGAATGTCAGATATGTTTGATTCAATATTAACATTTATACCTTTTAATGCTTGTGATGTCAGATATATCAAAGTAGCAGCTATATATGAAACAAGAGTTCCAGCTATACAGAATATATATTTTTCACTCACATATACTCTCGAGTCAATAGGAAGAGTCATTAAAAAGCGGTAGCCGTTATCATATTCATCATATGATATGGTTCCTATCATAACAATTATCATAAGCATAGGTAGATATGACAGAATAAATGTACCATCCTGTGAATATCCAATAAATATAGATAATGCAAGGAATAGTAAAAGAGCTTTCTTTCTTTGCATTAATATTCTTATATCTTTTTCAAATAATCCTGCCATTATTTATAACCTCCAGTCATCATAAGAATTAATTCGTCTATACCGCCATTTTCGACAACAATTCCGGGATAATTTTCTTTATAAAATGCTTTGCTTTTTACAAAACATGCATAGCCATAATTTTCTTTCAGGCTATTTAAAATGTAACTTTTATCCAGCTCTTTAAACTGCTCTTCATTTACTTTAAGTACACCATATTGTTCTACTATTGCATCGGTATCCTCATGTAATATAATCCTGCCATTATGGATAAGGTAAATATCATCACATAAATTTTCCAAATCAGATGATATATGGGAGGTGATTAATATCGAGCGTGTATCATCAAATGAAACATATTGCCGCAACATATCTAAAACTTCATTTCTGGCTTCTACATCAAGTCCGGTTGTTGGTTCATCTAATATAAGAAGTCTGGCTTTATGTGTTATTGCAACAAGAATTTTTAGTTTTACTTTCATTCCCGATGAAAATTCTGCAATTTTTTTATTTTTAGGAATGTTGAGTTCAATACATTTTTTATTGAAATATTCTCTTTCAAATTCCGGATACATATGTTTTAATATATGTTCAATATCTGACACGTTTAACTGTGTACTAAATCCCGAATTATCTAAGAAAACTCCAAGATTTAACTTATCTGAAGGAGTCAGTTTTTCTGCTGGAATTCCAAAAGTTTTTACAGTACCGCTGTCAGGTTTTATAAGTCCTGTTATTAATCCTATAGCTGTGCTTTTACCAGCTCCGTTTTTACCTACAAGTCCTGTAATTACACCTTGTGGAATATTCATAAATGGAATATCAAAATTATAATTTTTATAAGCTTTTTTGACATTTTCAAATGTAATCATTTAATTATTACCTATCAGCAGATTAACAATTTCAATTATTTCAGTATCATTCATACCTATTGACTTAGCTTTATCAATTACTTTTATGAAATCATCTTCTACTGCCTTTCGTCTTGCTTCAATAGCTACCTGTTTATCAGTAGCTGTTACATATGTTCCTTTTCCGTGAACTGTTGTTACAAATCCGTCTGCTTCAAGCCCATCATAGGCTTTTTTAACAGTAAGGGCGCTTATGCGAAGCTCACCTGCAAGCGTCCTTACAGATGGAAGTGCTTCATTCTCTTTTATATCAGAGTTAATTATTCCAGTTTTAATCTGTTCCATTAGCTGTTCATATATCGGAATCATTGAAGAGTGATTTAAAATAATATGCATATTATTGTTCTCCTTTGCAATAAACAGTATATAACAGTATACAACAGCTGTCAACTGTTATATACTGTTTATTATAAATTTTACGATATTTAATAATGGATAGTATATGAGGCAGAAAGTAAAAGAATAATAAAAGATTGAAAAATGCAATATATTGCATACTAGAATAAATAGTTCTATACTAAAAACAAAGGATTAAAAATAAAATCATTTGCAGACAGAAACAAAAGTGCAGCAGTGTGAAAATAGATTTTTTACACGCAAAGTTTGTGTATGAGCGCACTTGCCACAAACTTAATATGAAAAATATACGCAGAAAAGAGGATTATTATGAAAATATTTTTTTATGCCCTTAGAGAATATGACGAGCAGAAATATGTTGAAAAATTTGCAAAGCAGTATTCATTTGAGTACGCATTTACATCAGATTATCCGTCAATGGATAATATCGGACTGGCGAAAGGATATGATGCGATATCAATTATAACCAATCCAATGTATCCGGAAATACTTGATGCACTTCACAATGAGGGCGTTAAGTATATATCAACGAGAAGCATAGGCTATGAGCATATTGATATTAAGTATGCACATTCAATAGGTATGAGAGCAGCCCACGTAGTTTATTCACCAAATAGTGTTGCGAATTATGCGATTATGCTTATGCTTATGGCCTGCCGCAATATGCCTTGGATAATGAAAAAAGCGGATTGTCAGGACTACTCATTAAAAGGAAAAGTCGGAAAAGAATTATCAACATCAACAGTCGGAGTAATAGGAACGGGTAATATAGGTAAGACGGTTGTTAAGCATTTATCTGGCTTTGGATGCCGTATATTAGCATATTCATGTTATGAGGATGAAGAAGTGAAAAAGTATGCAGAGTATGTAAGCTTTGATGAACTTCTTACGAATTCAGATATTATAACATTACACGTTCCTGGAAATGCTGAAAATACACATCTTATTGATGAGGCAGCATTTAAGAAAATGAAGGATGGAGTAATAATAGTCAATACAGCCAGAGGCCTTATAGTGGATACACAGGCACTTATAGCTGCATTAAAGAGTGGAAAGGTAGGATTTGCCGCACTTGATACTTTTGAGGGAGAGGCAGGCTTATACTATCTTAATAAGGAAACTGAAAAGCTTGATAATGACAATATGGCAGTTTTAAAGAGCTTTCCTAATGTAATACTCTCACCTCATATGGCATTCTATACAGAGCAGGCGGTGTCCGATATGGTTGAGAATTCAATAAAGGGAATACTAGGTTTGGAAAATGGTGACAATAGTCTGGAGGTTATGTAGTTTCAACAGCCTGACTGGGTTTTAAACTAAACAAAAATATTCTAAAGGGTTTCGTAATATTTGCGAAGCCCTTTATTATTTTAAGGAGAAATGTAATGGAGAATATAAAAACCTAACTGAAAACGATTTCATCATAACATAAAAAACGCTATCAAAATCATGAAAATAGTCTAATAAATCAGTAAAAAATCCCACAAAAAATATGGTATAGTGAATGCTATTACGATAAATTGACACATTAGAAATAAATAACAGTGTTAATTTCACTTGTATCTTCCTGTTTTTCTAAAGCAGACTATTGATTGTTTTTATATTAGGTTTTTACGTTAGGTTTTAACGCTAGAATTAAAGGTATTCAATCTAACTAAATCGTAATATAATTAAAATATATTTAATTCCTGCCCGGATGGGTGAAAATCAGTATGTATCAATGGAGATGATTGAGAAAACAGAGATTACTTTCATGCAAACAAGACTAATCCGGCTTGCTTCAGAAGAGTGGCATTTACCTGTTGAGCAGATGTTTTAGTATGATATGATATTTAAAAACGATAATATCCTTTTGTGAAGAAAGTTTCATAGAAGCTAAGCAAATTTTCAATAAAGTTGTGGAATTTGATTCTCATAATAGTTCATCTCCTTTTTTACGATGTCATTATATAATACGAAAAATTATAATACATGCCAAAACTAAAAAATAAATAGACAAAAATTGCAAGATGGAAAGTGTTATGCATCACCGCATCTAAGAGGATATAAAGTTATTATTAAAAATTAAAACTATTTGGTAGATTATGTATATTACATCGGATAAAAATGATGAGTAAAGAAGATTGCATAAAAGCTAAGTAACTTATTAATAAAATTATGTAATTTGGTTTTCATAGAATTTCATCTCCTTTCTGATTATGTTTTTGTTATAAAATACAAAAAGGAAAAATACTTGCCAAAATAAAGAAATAAGTAGTCAAAAGTTGCTTAAAGATTTTTTGTTATATAAAAACTAAGAAAATAAATATTTTAACAGAAATACATTAGATTATTTAGGAAAATAATCAGCAGCAAATATGAGAATAGTTATGTTGTGATAAAAGTAGAAAAAAGCTCTGTGTGCAATGCACATGAGATTTTTTCTACTTTTTTAATTGAAATGTAAAAATTCCAGATTACTTGTATATGTGAATTATTACAGTCGTATCATTTAGTGCATACTTTGTACAATTTATGAAATTGTTTTTTACATATATTTATTATATCTTTGATATAACAAAATTGTGGGAATAAATAATTGGTATTTTGAAAGGAGAAGTTTCACATGGAAGAAAAGAGGTACCTGAAATGGTATAACAAGGTAGGTTATGGATCAGGAGATTTTGCAGGAAATGTTGTGTATGCATTTCTCTCATCATTTGTAATGCTGTATCTGACAAATACGGTAGGTTTAGATCCGGGTATTATCGGAACGCTGATTATGGTATCAAAGCTGTTTGATGGAATCAGCGATATGTTCTTTGGAACTATGATTGATAAAACAAAAAGTAGACTTGGAAAAGCTAGACCATGGATGTTATATGCGTATATAGGTTGTGCCGTAACACTTGTTGCAAACTTTGCGATTCCAGACAGTCTTGGGATAACTGCACAGTATGTATGGTTCTTTATAGCATATACGTTGTTAAATGCAGTATTTTTTACTGCAAACAATATAGCATATGCATCATTAGTTACTTTTTGTACAAAAAACAGCAGGGAACGTGTAGAGATGGGATCATGGCGATTTATCTTTGCATTTTCGACAAGCTTACTTATTCAGTCTGTTACAGTACAGTTTGTAAGAGCAGCAGGCGGTGGGGCAGCAGCATGGAGAACGGTTGCCGTTGTATATGCCATTATTGGATTGATTGTTAATACAATTTCAGTTTTTTCAATTAAGGAGCTTCCAGAAGAAGAATTAAAAGCAGGGAAGGATCACACAGAAGAAAAGTATGGACTAATAGAGGCTGCAAAACTTTTATTTTCTAATAAATATTATCTTATGATTTGTGCAACTTATATTTGTCAGCAGATTTATTCAGCTATGTTAAATATGGGCATTTATTATATGATTTATATTTTGAAAAATGAAAATCTGTATTCCGTATTTTCATGGGCAATTAATATCCCTGTTATTATCGCAATGTGCATCACTCCTATGCTGGTGGAAAAAATGAAAGGTTTATATCAAATGAACTTTGCAGGCTATGTTCTTGGAACAGTGGGACGTGTCGGAGTCATCTTTGCAGGTTATATGGGAAGCGTTCCACTTATGCTTACATTTACAGCGATTGCAGCACTTGGAATGGCACCGTGGCAGGGTGATATGGGAGCAGTTATTGCAAGCTGTTCAGAATATACTTATCTTACAAAGCATAAACACATTGATGGAACTATGTATTCATGCACATCTTTTGGTACGAAAATCGGAGGAGGAATCGGAGTTGCATTATGTGGATGGTTGCTTGATGCAAGCGGATTTGTTAAGGAAGCAGCGGTGCAGCCGGCCTCTTGCTTAAATATGCTTCATATTATGTATTTATGGATTCCTATGGTATTGTCATTAATAATCACATTTATCATGTCAAGAATGAATGTTGAAGATGCAAACGAAAAACTAAAAAAACAGTTGGAGGAATGTTGATATGAAATATTATTTTATGGGCTGTATGGAAAGTGAGGAAAAATATGAATGCTGATATGAAATGGCTGGACAATCCAGAAGTGTTTAAAGTAAATCAATTGGAAGCACATAGTGATCATTGCTATTATCTGGATTATTCA
>UMBX01069358.1_pt1 | contig 19825 bp, 20 predicted proteins | sample 1964081 | NCBI WGS metagenome assembly UMBX01 (sample SAMEA4835952, study PRJEB28245) | human gut metagenome | biome: gut microbiome; material: fecal sample | place: Denmark | collected 2008
CGCCGGAAGATTCAATGCAAAATGCTTTGCATATACACTAACCAAACCCTGAATAGATACTAATAGTTTATCTTCTATCCCCAAATTTTTAGCAGCCTGTGCAAAAAACCAATGATACTGAAATTCAGTACCATGAATATGGATAATATCAGGTTTTACCTCTGATAATATTTTTTCGGCTTCGTGTACACCTGACTCATCATCAAGGCATCCCAGTCTCATTTTTTTTCCATCATACGGAATCCCATAGTATGTTAGATTCTTAATTGAGCCTTTCTCCAATTTACAGTATGGATAACATACAATCAACTCTATACTCTTATTCTGTAATAAGCCCTGCGAAATTCGATCCAGCCAACCACCTATATTCACTTTATTGTTGCCATTCTGCGACCTTGAAATAATCGGCAATTTGACATTTGTTATCCACAAAACTCTCATAACTCTCGCCACCTATCATTTATCTTATATCAAATACGCCTCTTCCCGCAGAGACATGAACTGTTTCCCCAATGACAACATTACCCACATCACTTACAAGCATTCTTGCATAGACCGCTACTTCGTCTGGAACAATATATCTTTCCATTCCATTTTCGTCACAATAAAGATTGTCACCCTCTTTTATACCTAAAAGAGGTGTTGCCGTCGATCCCGGAGCAATTGCATTTACAATAATGCCGTGTGGTAGAAATATTTTGGCCAATCCTTGTGTCATTCCATTCAAGCCCCATTTGGATAAACCATATGGAGAATATGCAGGTTCAGATCCCCTACTAGAAGATATTAATAGAATATGCCCTTTAATCGCATTATCTCTCATATACTTACCAAATGCTTGGCACAAAAAGAATGCTCCCTTTAGATTAATATCCATTATCCGATCATATTCTGCTTCCGACATTTTCCAATAATCTATATTTTCCGAATGGACACCACCAGAATTTACAAGAACGTCTACTCTTCCAAATATCGAGACCGCTTCCTTAACTTTATCATTAAACGTTTCTGTTTTTCCTAAATCCAGTACCATTCCTTTTACATTCACATCTTCAAACTTATCAAGTGTTTCTATCATTTTTTTCTGGTTAGTTCCAGTAATAATAACCTTACATCCACTCTCTAAAAAGTCTTTTGCAATTGCATGACCAATCCCACCAGTTCCGCCAACTATAACGGCTGTTTTCCCATTTAACATTTTATTTTCATCAACTATATGTGGAAGAGTCACGACATTTTTAGTTTTAAGGAGAGAGACTATCTTCTTGACGGCTTTTGCAGTTTTTCCCATTTCAGTCCTTCTTCCTTAATCCATTTTATCGTTTGCTAAACCTATTTTTGCTTTATTAATTGACTTTTTAGCACAATATACCGGACAAATTCCAACAGCCAATATTTTCATTTTTTGTTTCATGTTGACTTTGCTCTTTAGCAGAACAGATAACATTCTTCCTCTTAATTCCTGTCTACATTTTTTATACTCAGCCGCATATTTCTCAGTATTATCACTTCCAATAATCTGTTTTAATAAGAAGAAGTAGTTATTCCAGATATGCCAGTCTGCTGCGTTTCTTAACTTTGATGTGTTGATATATAAGTTATCCTTTATTGTTTGTATATTCTTTAGCGCATTTAATCCGTGTTGTACATTGTAGTTTGTAACACCACTATTAACGTTATTTAATCTATAATTGTACACTTTTCTATGACCGACTCCGACATGATTCGCATGCTGAGCTGCAGTAGCAGCAAAATACAGTCCCTCTCCAAACCAAGGTACCGAGAACGAAATATTGTTATCTCGTAATAATTTCAAGCTATATATTTTATTCCATGGGCCAATTGCCATATGTGGATAAATAATAGCTGCTGTTGCATCTTCTGCCGTCCATGTTTCAATATGATCATGCTCTATTTGCACCTGATCACGCGAAGTGAATACCTTATCTGAGAAAGCCATTGTCGAACCAGTTTCATTAATTAGTTTCATCATATATTCAACACAGTCTAACGATAACCAATCATCGCCATCAATGATCATCACATAATCACCAGTAGCTGCATTAAGGCCGTAATTTCTTGCCTCGCATGTGCCACCATTGACTTTATGAATAACTTTTATCCTTTCATCTTTGGTCGCATATGCATCACATATCTCGCCGCTATTATCTGGTGACCCATCATCTACTAAAATTACTTCTATATTTTGATAAGTCTGCTTAATAATAGAAGTAATCAACTTATCTAAAAATGGTGCCGATTTATAAACAGCAACAATTAAACTCACTTTTGCATTGTTTTTCATATTATTCTCCATTTAACTCAATAAAAAATCTTCAATTCTATTTGCCCAATTTCTGTATCCAAATTTTTCAATAGCAGTTTTCCTTGAATTTTCGTGCATGACCACAAACTTATCATCTGACATCTTGATACCCATTCTAATTGCATCAACCAGGCTCTTCTTAGATCCAACTTCACAGAAAATGCTGTCAACCATATTTTTCAGATAATATGTCGTATAGTCTCCTACTTTTGAACAAATTGGAACTATTCCGTAACACATATTTTCTGGTATCTTGCTTGGAAAATTTGCCCGTGTCAATTCATTATCAAATCTTGCCAGTACTAGATAATCCATTTGTTTGTACAACGCAATTAAATCCGAATATTCCATCCATGAATGTACAATTACTACGTCTTTTAATTCATCTAAAACACTGGGATTTTTTATTTTGCTTTTCAGCTGCTCTTCAGTTGTTCCTGTAATATGAAAAACCACCTTTGCCTTTTCTTCCTCTGAAAGAGAATTAAACGCATCCAACATTAAATCAATATCATCTTCACAGCCATTTAATTTTGCACCTGGATAAATAAACTGTATTTTAGAAGGCTTACTTACTTTTAATGCTACCCCATATTCTTCAGGATCGGCCATAATCGGAAGTCTCAAGGTTGTACATCCATATTTTTTTTCTTTTTTTTCTAATGCTTCACTGATTGGAAATGCTTTTTTTATCTTTCTAAATTTCAGATTCCATTTGTAAACATTTGTCCAGTACTGTGGATTGATATATGGCAGCTTAAACTGTGATGGTCTTAAATCATCAAAGTGAATATAGCTCACATGATTAATCCCAAAATTTTTAATTAGCCAGTTGATTGATTGCCACCCTAAGTCTCTCAAAACAAAATAATCATCTTTAGAGAATTGATACTTTTCAGCCATTTCCTTATAGAAGGAAACTCCCATGCCATATTTCACCTGTTTCCAGTTCCGCGCATTAAAATATTCAATATTCCTATATTTGTAAGCTGCGCCGTCAAAATCTTGTTTTCTATTTTCTCCAACGCCAAGAATTATCACTTTCCAGCCAAGTTCCATAAGCGACAATGCAAAATATTGCTCATAATTGGCTCCAGCCGTACCTCTTGGAAATTTTATTGATCCCAAAATGAAAAGTCTATTCATGCCTCTTCCTCATCTTTTCTCGTTGTATGCAATAGCTCTCTCAAAAAAGTCAAAGCTTTTCCTTTTTTCAATCGCAACCCTAAGATTAACTTCATCATAATCTATCTTTTTCCTAGATGCTTTTTTTGCTTCATCAACATTTTTCACTGAGCGATACTGCAATCCTGCAATATCAAGAATTGTGTCTATTCTGTCATTAAACATCTTCCACTTTACAGAAACAAACGGAACATTCAGGTTGATTGAAAACGCTGTCGCATGAAATGAATCTGTTACGACAAGAGTTGCCTTCTGAATGTACGAAACAAACTCTCCTACAGTAGGTAACATAATCGTTTTTCCACCATGAATTCTTCTGTGAAGTGCTGTGCTAATACGAATGACCTCAATTCCAAGCTCTTTTCCTAATTCAATCGCTATATTCGATGTGGCACTATCTTCATGCAACTGATACACCAAAATGTAATTTTTTTGCTTAATTGGTTCTGCCAATTGAGTCCATTTTTCTCGTGGAATCATAAATGTTGGATCCAGGCAGCATTGTTGCAGACGTATACCACTTTTCTCGATTATACTAAGTCCAGTTATTTCTCTTGTAGAGATAGCATCGTACCTTTGCAGATAGATATTTATAATCTTTTTTTCTTCGTCACTAAAATCGCTTCTTCCGAAACTTGCAGCATAAGAAATTCTTTTCGTTTTTTTATCGCCAAAATCCAAGAAATATGCTCTGTCAAATTGTTTATTTGCATCTAAAAAATTATTCCAAACCTGATCACTGCCTGTACAGTATATATCCGCCACTGGTGGTTTTGATTCCAATTCAGACATTGATTCATATCTGTTAGATAATGGGATATATTTCCTTATGAACGGCTTAAAAACACGATTCTGTAATTTATATGAGGGCCAGTTTACCGCGGCTACTATCAAACATTCAATTGTATTCTTATGAAATGGTTTCGCATCGATGTATAACTGCTTTAGGGAGCCATATCCAACTAACCGCTCGGGATAGTAATCAATTATTTCGGGTTCTATCCCTACCATTCGAAACATTTCACATGTCGCATATGTCTGTAATACCGAGCCATAATTATTTATCATATGCATAGTAATAATATCAGCTTTCATTACTTTCCACCTTTCCATACACCTTTGTGAGCAATTTCAAATGTGCTTCTAACGAATATCCCTCTTTTACGATTTTCCAAGAAGCTTCCCCGAATGATTTTCTTTCTTTTCTATCTGAAAGTATTTCCGTAATTCCTTCCGCAAATCGATTAACATCACCCGGATCACAACAGCAACCATTCTCTCCATCATGCACAATCTTGGGAATTCCGCCCACATTTGTACTTACAACTGGGAGACCATACCCCATTGCATCTAACACCGACATCGGCATTCCCTCATTATATGACGGTAAAAAAAACACATCTGCTTCCCTAAGCAGTTTATCTTTTATATCACCACGAACCCATCCAGGAAATTCCACATTATCGGACACACCTTTTTCAGCAATCAATTTTCTGATTGCAGCCTCATCAGCTTCGCTTCCTGCTCCAGCTAAGATAAACTTCACATCTGGTATACTTTTTTTCACCTGTGCTATAACCGCTGGAATATCATAACAACCTTTTCTTTTTCCTAATTCACCAAGAAAAAGAACTGTATTATTACACTCCCTCTGCATTCTTTCCTCTAAAGCATCTTCATGAAGAACACTATAATTTTCAATTATTTCAATTCTATCTTCCGGAACAATCTGGCTCAGTCGTTCTTTCCATTCCTCAGAAAGAGCAATTAATACGTTACATTTACTATATACTTTTTTTATCTTGTCCTTTTTTTCTTCTGGTGCGTTTACATAGAATTCGTCAAAGTCGGCGCCATGTATGTGATTAATAATCGGAATTTTGCGCCAAGACGCCATATAAATAAATGGCATCTTTCTATAAAATGATGGCCCAAAAGAAGAATGAATATGAACTACATCCGGCTTGTGAAACATAAGCACATATGCAAAATGAAAATATCCGCAAATACCTTTCAAAAGCTTATCAAATTTGCTTCCATCTTTATATGACTCTACATAAGTTATTTCATAGTCCTTCTCTAGTTGTGATCCTCTATAGCCATTTATGACCGCGGCTATTCCACCTTTTACCATTTTATTTGGAACGACCATACATACTCTTTTCATATTTACTTTCCCCTTATCATTGCATTCCAAATAAACTTCGTGTTAGTACTCCAGTATCTCTTAAACAGTCTCTTCGGATCTTGCACTAAACGATATACCCACTCCAGATTGTGTTTCTGCATCCACGACGGAGCGCGCTTGATATTCTCTGCATAATAATCAAATCCAGCTCCAACACCAAGCATCAGTCCATCAATTTTTCCCTGATGTGCTGCCATCCACTTTTCCTGTTTGGGTGCTCCTAGTCCGACCCATACAAAGTCTGGCTTGGTTTCATTGATTCTCTCTATGATTGCTTTATCTTCCTCTTCTGTCATAGGTCTAAACGGTGGACTGTACATTCCAGCAATTTGAATTCCCGGATAATTGTTCGTAAGTTTTTGATACAACAACTCCAATGTTTCTTCTTTGCTCCCATAAAAATAATGGCGATACCCTTTCTTTGCAGAGATCTTAAAAATCTCTCCCATTAAACTCGGGCCTGTTGTGCGCTCCATATTCTTATGACCGCGTTTCTGACCAACAGTAGAAAGAGGACCGCCATCTGGAATTGCCATTAACCCGCCATTTTGAATAGCACAGTAAGCTGCATCTTCATAGCTGGTTACAGTCGTATGTACATTTGAGACACATATGTAGTCTCCTTTTATTTCAGAGATATTTTTTTCGAGATAGTCTACCAACCACTCCATATTGATCGCCGCAATATTAACGCCCATAATATTGCAAATTGGGATGAGATTTTTATCAACCCTTCTCTTATACTCCATTTATCGCACCTTTTCCTCTTTCTCTTACTTATATGTAAAGCTCATATCGAGCCGATCAATCTATATCAAACAGTGTATTTATCATATTGCTCATACAGCAGTGGTTATCATTTTTATCAGCCATGCACATAGCAACAATTCAACACGTTCTGTACCCGTACCGCGATTTTACAAATCTTTTTAGTAATCTCATACAATTATCATTAAATTAGATTTACAAAAAAAAGCTGCCAAACCATTTTATTCAGCAGCAAAACTTATACCATATCTCTATCCACTTTTCCTCCCGCATTTCAACAATTCTCACCATTTATCAACCTAATACTCACAAATAATTCAAAAATATTTCATTAACCATTATACCATTTTAACGTCAATCTGTCAACGGCTTTAATGCGATAAAGTAATCAATTTTTTGGAATTCATGAATTTTGACTAAACTGCACGCTTTTCGACTTTATATTTTATAGATTTTACACCCGCGAAAACCCCGCCCGTGCGCTGTTTTAAACACTTCTGACGTTTTCTTCATGATTTGCCGATGGGTTCGTTACATCTTGCGTCTGCCGATTTTCCAGTATACCTTTTATAATAGGCAATCGTTTCAGCTTAAAGCCCCTTCAAATAAAACCTGTTCATTCCCCCATGCACCACCGATGTGGATTGTCAACTCCAATTAGACTTTTTGTTACTTCTAGTTTAGTCTATTGGGTGTTGCTGGGTAGGTTGGGAGGTTATTTGGCGGAGACTAAATACTTATTCATATTCTGCAATTTCTTCTTTAGAAATTACAGAATAATCATATGATGTCACCACACGACTATTTTGATATACACAAATATCTAATTTTATAAAATCTTTATCAGCTTTTCGCTTCCAATCACGTATTAACGTTTGAAAATTTTTAGGCATAACGAGTTCGATATGGTTTCCGCTTTTAATATCAGTAAAATCCATATTTACAAAACACATTGATGTTGAATATCTACAGTTTGAAACATACATATAATATTCTGTCTGTTCAACAGTATCATCAGGATATTCAAGATGTTTTTGTATGAATCTTACATCTGCCATAAAATCAAATGAGCATTTAGGATCAACTGTATTTTCGGCATAAATATTTTGATACGATCCTGAAAAACATAAGAAAACAATTATTGATAATAAATAACATATTATTTTGGTCAATAAATTTTGTGAAAATAAAGTCCGTATAAATGATATTACTATTAATGTACAAGAAAAGTAGAGTAAAAAACTAAATATTAAATCTGTTACTATCAAGCATATCACATACGTTAAACTATCAAATCCTCCAACATTCATTTTAATTAGCATAACAGCGAAAATCATACCAAATATCACACTCAATACGACCGAAACAATAATGCCTGTCTTTAGAGCGCCGGTTTTATATTCTTGCTTAGCTAAATTTCGAAGTAGTCTTTCTCCAGCCTTTAACAATATATCACTCCTAAATTATTATTATCATAAATAAATTTTAAAGCGTTGATGTTATCCTGTGCAATCTGTTTATCATCATCAAATAAACGATCCTCATACCAATCAGGTGCAGTATGCCTAAAATTATAAAATGCTTTTTCGGAGATAGCATTGTAAAAATCCGCTCATGTGGTCAAGCTCTGGGTCAAAATACACCGTGCCCGCAATGTCAAGATGGCAGTACTCCAAATTTGCGCGTATCAGCTCGGCTAGCGCCTTGTCGTCGGCAGGCTCTATTTTTCGGTAATTCAGCATATTTATCCCTCCGCGGACATTTTCTCAGTCATAATTATAACACATTTCGCGCCTTTCTGTCAATAAAAAACAGCCGAGCGCCCGCCCGACTGTCGTTCACCTTACCTTATAAAATGCGTCGCCACGCGCGGCTCGCTCTCGGGCAGACCAAATCGCTCCTTGCCCAGCGCAATGCTCTTCATCAGAAAAGTCATATTTCTCGCAAGGGTGCGCATCGTCTGTTTTCCCTCTTCGTCCATATCGGCTTCGCCGCGCTCACGTCCGTGTATGCTGTTCCAATATTGGCTTGAAGCTATCGGCATATTTGTGATCGTGAAGTACTTGTTCAGCTCGTCAAACGTCGCCGAACAGCCGCCGCGCCTTGCACAGACCACGCTTGCGCCGACCTTCATCGTCTTGTCGAAATGCGTGCTGTAAAAAAGTCGGTCAAGACATGCGATGAGCGTCGCGTTGGCAGATGCGTAATAAACAGGGCTGGCGATGACAAGCCCGTCCGCCGCCTCGAATTTCGTCGCAAGTTCATTAACAATATCGTTAAAAACGCACCTGCCCGTTTCGTAGCATTTTCCGCAGGCGATACAGCCGCGAATGTCCCTGTTGCCGACCTGCACAGTTTCGACCTCAACGCCGCTCGCCTTAAAAACATTTTCCATCTCGCGCAGCGCGATCGAAGTATTACCCCCGACCCGCGGGCTGCCGTTGAGCATTAGCACTTTCATAAAAAACCTCTCCTTTGTACGTTGTTTGCTGACTTTATTATACCACGTCTAACTCTTAATTGTCAATCGAAAAACAAAAGCTCTCCACCGCATTTGGCAGAGAGCCTTTGTCATTTTATCGTTTTAGTTCAGAATATCAGAATATCAGAATATCAGAATATCTGCCCATCGAGCTTTAGCTTCTCTTTCGGCGGAAACCGCTTGTCAAACTCCTCAGCCGCCGCCTCGTCAACAAAATAGCCTGCGGGCGTTGAATATTCGCCAGTCACACCGTCAAGATAGCCTGCGGCAAGCTCTTTGCAGAGGAAAAATGATGAATCCGCACCCTCTGGCAAGCCGTGGTATCTTATGCCGAATTCGCTTGCATATGTGAAGCCGCTCTTGCCGTAAAAGCCGATGCTGCCCTCAAAGCACACCGCTCCGCAGCCCATTTCTTTCGCCCTTTCGAGGGAATAGTCGAGCAGTATCTTTCCGTAGCCCTGCCGCTTGAACTCGGGCGCTATGCAGATAGGCCCCATTGTCATTATCGGCAGGTCTTCTCCGCTGTCCGACTTTATCGCCGCACGCACGAACACATTCTGCCCTATTATCCTGCCGTCAAGCAGCATTACAAGATCAAGCTGCGGCACAAAATCCGCGTCGTTCCTCAGCTCATGAAGTACAAAATGCTCCAAACAGCCCGGACGGTAGACGTTCCAAAAGCTTTCTCTGACAAGGTTCTCTACCTCGCGGCGTTCTTCCTTTTTCTCTAAACGTATCACGATATTTTTATTCATTGTTATACCTCCCAAGTGTTGTTAAACTCAACTGCTTCTCAGCGGGAGGTTTGAAAGACTGCCGTAAACCTCCTGTTTACGCTGCAATCTCCGGTGTATTGTACTTGTTCAAAAAGCACTCTCCTATTCAAAAATTTTATGATAAAGCCGTTAGGCTCTGTCAGCTTGTTTTAATTATACGCTAACTGTTCCGTCAGTATCACGCCTTTGCAAGAAATTCTCTTCCTGCCTTATCGGTATCAAGTATCGCCTTTACAAACTTCTCCTCAGTCGGTTCGCCCGGAACATAAGTCCACTCTACTACGCTTGCCGCCTTGTGTGCGATAGCCGCAACGTCCTCTTCTGCAAGGTTTATCTCGCCCAAAGTGCATGGCAGACCAATGCTGTGATTAAATTCAAATATGCGCTTGCGCTCTTCAAGCTGTCCGTCATAGGTCAGCAGGCAAAGCACACCGAATGAAACTATCTCGCCGTGGAGATGAGCATGCTCGCACTTCGGGAAAAGCGACGCACCGTAATATACGCAGTGTGCAAGCGACGAATTGTAATAGTAATCGTCCTTCGGGTCGGGGTTGTTCTGATGAACTGTAAAGTTTGAAACAAGTCCCGCTGTGATGATTATATCAAGCGCCACCTGCTCGATGTCTTTTGAGGAGATGTTGTTACTGCAATCCTCCAGCGCTTTCTTTCCGTAAGAGATAAGCGGCTCTGTGCAGGCGGCAGCAAGCACCCTGCCCAGCAGCGGAGTGTGTATCATATCCTTTTCGCGGCAGGCGAAAACAACTTCATATTCCTTGCTGAGAGCGTCGCCGATACCTGCCCAGAAAAGCTTTTCGGGCGACTCTGCGATTATCTTTGTGTTGATGAAAGTGTGCAGGGCGGGTGCTTTTAGGTAGGCATATTCTTTAAAAGTTCCGTCGGCATTGTAGATTACCGAGATAGCTGTGCATGATGCGCAGTTTGAAGCAAGGGTCGGAAAAGTGAAAAACGGCTTGTCGATGCGGTCGCAAAGGGTCTTTACAGTATCGACTGCACGTCCGCCGCCAACACCGAAAACCATATCCGCGTTCTGCACTTCCGGCATAGCCTTGAGCATTTCAATGTTCTCATAATTCGAGTCGCCGCCGTACCAGATAAAATCGGCAAGCTCGATATCAGAACCTTTCAGCGCCGCAAGCAGTTCAGGCTTAGCCTTTTCCATAGCGGTCTTTCCGCCGATAACGACTGCCTTTTTTCCATAACGTCGGGTAACATATGGTATCTCTTTGTAACAGTCGTCGCCGATAGAGTAGCTTGGTAAAAATTCGTTGTAAGTCATATTCTTCTCCTCCATTATTTCCGACAGCGTGGCGCACGGTCATGTTGTCCATATAGTTTAATAATACAACTATATAAGGAATGATCTGTTTATATTTTTTTGAGATTTTGTTAATATTTCAGATAGGTGAAGTATCCGCATCTAAAACGGGCATAGAAAGGCCCTCCCGCCTAAATAGACGAGAGGGTCGATTTTTATAAATGCAAAACTTCGGCGGTCAATTATTCAATTGGAATACCTTAGCATTTGTGTAAACAGTGTAGTTGCTCGCACTGCTGTTTTCGATCGTTTCGTTCTTGCTGTCAAGATTTTCAGCTTTATGCAGACACGATCGAAGGCAACTGTGATACGATGCTGTTTTTGGGCGGTAAGGAGAAGTCCACGCTGAAAGAAATTTCGGAGAGCTTAGGTAAAGAAAGAAGCGGACAGGCTTTCAAGGCCTGCACAGCAGAAGCGTGACAGTCAGAGAACGCTTGCCCGATATATGGAAAACGAACAGGCTGCCAAGAGAAAGAAAGGTCAGCTTGAATAAAGAGAGGAAGATTTTATGAGTAGAATAGGTTATATCCGTGTTTCCACAGAACATCAAGAGACAGCGAGACAGCAGGAGATCATGTGCGACTATCAGGTTGACCGTGTTCGCTGCACTCTCTCAGCTTGAAAGAGAGCAGCTCAAACAGCGACAGCGTGAGGGCATCGAGATCGCTAAGGCGCAGGGCAAGTACACGGAACAGAAACCCATTGAGATCGACTGGACAAGGTTCGGTCAGCTCTATGGGGAATGGAAGTCCAAAAGTATCACAGGGCGTGACTTTATGCGGAGAATGGGCTTGTACGGAACGGATTATGGTTGTGCCAATAGACTACGGGCAAGTAGCACACATCAATATTGTGCCTTAACGAAATCTTAACACCGTAACCGTAATCTTAACAGCACCTTAACCGCTCATGTGATATAATAAAGCTATCATTTGAACGAGAGGTGTACGATGTTACATAAAAATAGAGTAAAAAACAAAACTCATATGACTTCATTTCAGGTCATCATTATCAGTTTCTTTTGCCTAATTCTGGTAGGCACGCTGCTTCTGATGCTGCCAATCTCATCAAGGCAGCGGTGTGTGACTTCATTCCCTGATGCAATGTTCACAGCCGTTTCAGCTACCTGTGTGACTGGGCTTGTTGTAAAGGATACTGCTACATACTGGTCTCTGTTCGGGCAGGCGGTCATTCTGATGCTAATACAGATCGGAGGTATGGGCGTTATCACCGTCGGGCTTGCGATCATTAGAGCATCAGGGCGGAAAATCGGTCTGTGGCAGCGCAGTACGATGCAGGAATCTATCTCCGCACCGCAGGTAGGCGGTATTGTAAAGCTGACAGGCTTTATCCTTAAAACATCACTTATCATAGAGATGATCGGTGCGGCTTTGCTTGCACCCGTTTTCTGCAATGATCTTGGTATCGCTAAGGGACTGTGGTATTCCTTGTTTCACAGCATATCGGCTTTTTGCAATGCAGGCTTTGATCTGTTCGGCATAAAAGAACCGTTCTCATCGCTGACCTTTTACCACAGCAACATCTATCTCAATATCATCATTATACTGCTAATTATTACGGGAGGCATCGGCTTTCTCGTCTGGGGCGATATCGGAACACACAAGTACAGGATCAGGCGCTTCTCTCTGCAAAGCAAGGTCGTACTGATGACATCTGCTGTCTTGATCGTTCTGCCTGCGCTGTATTTCTTTTTTTATGAATATAACCGTGAGACTATCCATGACCGGACGATCCATTCACTGTTTCAGTCTGTCACAACACGAACCGCAGGCTTTAACACAACTGATCTCGCTGCTATGGATGAATCAGGTACAGCCATTATGATCATTCTTATGCTTATAGGCGGTTCTCCCGGTTCCACCGCAGGCGGTATGAAAACAACGACTTTTGCTGTTCTGTTCCTTTCTGCGATCACAGTGTTAAGCCGCAGAAATGATGTGCAGTGCTTCAAAAGAAGAATATCAGACGAAGCTGTCCGCAGTGCAGGCGCTGTTTTGTTTATGTATCTTGTATTGTTCTTTACAAGCGGTATCATTATCAGCAGAGTGGAAAATCTACCGCTGCTGACCTGTCTGTTTGAAACAAGCTCAGCTATCGGTACTGTAGGGCTGTCACTCGGCATTACAAGCGGTCTGTCTGCTGTATCTCGTGTGATACTGATGATACTTATGTTTTTTGGGAGAGTCGGCGGACTGACACTCATTTATGCAGCTCTGCCGTCGACGGACAGTAAGAATTCACGCTTACCGCTTGAAAAAATATCCGTAGGATAAGGAGTCTTATATATTAAAACAGTTTTAATTATCGGAGTAGGTCAATTCGGCAGTCATATTGCCAGATGCATGAAGGAGCTTCGGTGTGAGGTCATGGCAGTAGATAAAAATGATGAGCGTATCAACGATATCCTGCCCTATGTGACCAACGCAAGGATCGGTGACAGCACCAATGAGGAATTTCTCCGTTCGCTTGGTGTAGGAAACTATGATGTTTGTATCGTTGCCCTCGGCAGCCTGTTTCAGTCCTCTCTGGAAACAACGTCTTTGCTCAAGGAGCTGGGGGCAAAGAAAGTCATATCCCGTGCGACAAATGATGTACAAATGAAATTCCTGCTTAAAAATGGAGCCGATGAGGTTGTCTATCCTGAGATGCAGATGGCACTTCGCATCGCTACAAAATATGCATCAGACAGCATACTCGACTTTATTCATCTGGATAACAATTACTCGATCTACGAACTGAAAGTACCGAAGGACTGGTTCGGAAAGTCGCTTTCACAGATCGATATACGAAAGAAATTCAAGATCAATATTCTGACGATCAAACGCGGAGAAAAGGTATTTATCCCTGCACCGGACACTGTAATTGAAACTGATGACATCGCATTTGTCATAGGTGGGGTTCGGGATATCCAGAAATGTTTCAGAATTTAGGAGATGAATTCATCGAGGAGATACAAAAGAGCAGCCGTGGACACAACCTGTCAGAAGATGATGTTGACGAACACAGAAGTGATATGTTATAATAACAAGGGTGATTCTTATGACTGTTAATTCTATAAAAAGCTCTAAAGCATTTTCTGTGTTCAAAGACTCCGCTATATGTCTTGTGGTGCTGACAGCCGCAACACTTGCCGGATACGCATTCAAAGCCTTTCAACTTGCCGATGCGGACATTATCATGCTGTATATTATTGCTGTGCTTGTGATATCCATTTTTACATCAAAGATATATTTCTGCCTGATATCATCATTAGTAGGAGTAATGCTTTTCAACTGCTTCTTCACCTATCCTGAGTTTTCTCTTTTAGCTCACGATGCAGGCTATCCTGTCACATTTGTGATGATGTTTATTACAGCGTTCATTGCAGGAACGCTTGCCAATAAGCTGAAACGCAATATCCTGATCGCCGAGCAGAATGCCCGTGAAAAGGAGGAGGCGGCACTTCTGGCGCAGAATGAACAGCTTAGAGCTGATATGCTCCGTTCCATATCCCATGATCTCAGAACACCGCTGACCTCCATATCAGGCAATGCCAGTACGCTCATTTCCGGCGGCGATACGCTTGATGAATCAGCACGTCAGCAGATATACACGGATATTTATTCCGAATCAATGTGGCTTATCGAAATGGTGGAAAATCTTTTATACGCTACACGAATTGAGGACGGCAGAATGCAGCTCAATATCTCGGTAGAGATACTTGATGACATTGTTCAGGAGGCTGTCAGACACACCAAACGCACTCACCCAAAGCGAAATATCATCGTTGATATGTATGACGAGATAATCCCCGTTATGGCAGATGCGAACCTTATCGTACAGGTCATAGTCAATCTTATGGATAATGCTGTCAAGTACAGTGATGAGGATTCTGATGTTACCGTCAGTGTGCGCCGAGAAAATGCGTATGCTGTGATATCCGTGTCCGATCACGGCACTGGTATCTCCGATGAAGAAAAAGAAAAGGTATTTGATATGTTCTATACGGGCGGCAGCCGTTCCTCAGACAGCAGAAGAAGTCTGGGGCTGGGGCTTGCACTGTGCAGGTCAATTATTACTTCACACGGCGGTACTATATCTGTCAGCGACAACATACCAAACGGTACAGTTGTCAGCTTTACTCTGCCAATAGGAGAGGTCGATTTGAATGAATGAATATCTAGTTCTGGTGGTGGAAGACGACAAGCCTATCAGAAATCTTATTACAACTACTCTTAAAATGAACGACTATCGCTTTATTACTGCTGTCAGGGGCAATGAAGCGATCATGCTCAACGCTTCGCATAAGCCTGATATTATCATACTTGACCTTGGACTGCCTGATATTGACGGCGTTGAGGTGATAGAGCATATACGCACTTGGAGCGATGTTCCTATCATCATAGTCAGTGCAAGGAGCGAGGACAGGGACAAGATAACAGCCCTTGACAAAGGTGCAGATGATTACCTGACAAAGCCTTTCTCTGTTGATGAACTTCTCGCAAGGCTCAGGGTGATACAAAGGCGGCTTATGAAGTCCGAAAACATCTCGGTCACGGAGTTTGTCAATGGCAGATTACGGATAGACTATGCTTCGGGCTGTGTTCACCTTGATGATGAAGAACTTCACCTGACACCGATAGAATACAAGCTGCTTTGCCTGCTTGCCAAGAATGTCGGCAAGGTGCTGACGCATAAGTACATTATTCAACGTGTATGGGGAACTCCTGCGGATAACAGCGAAGCCTCCCTGCGTGTATTTATGGCTACCCTGCGAAAAAAACTGAGTGACAGCAGTCAGGCGCTGATACAAACACATATCGGTATTGGGTATCGTATGATGAAATTATAGTTTTAGGGAGCAGTACTGCCTTTGTCAATAAAAAACTGAGCCACTTCGCTAATAAAAAAGTGAGCCAGATTTGATAAAAAAATTTTGAGCCACTAATCGTGATTCAGGGTCGAATCAATACGGTAAGACGAGCTGCAGTTCATATTCAGAACAAAGGATCGGAAGGTGACTCTGTCTATGAGCGCTGCAAGCAGCATTTCATTCTCAAAAAGCTGAGTCCATTCTGAGAATTCTAGGTTTGTAGTTATGATAACACTGGCTCTTTCTGAACGCTCGGATATAATCTGGAAGAGCATTTCCGATTGATACCTGTTGAAAGTAAGGTAACTAAGCTCATCAATTATCAGCAGGTCTATCTTGCTGAGGCTCTTTTCCAGCTTGGATAGTCTGTTCATCTGTACAGCTTCTGCAAGCTCAGCAGCAAGATTGACAGCCGTATAGAATTTTACCCGATACCCCGCCTCACAGGCGTTCATGCCCAAAGCAATCGAAAGATGCGTCTTTCCACTTCCGGGGTTACCTATCATAACGATATTTTGACGCTGCTTTATGAAATCACAGGAAGCGAGCTGCCGTACAGTACTTTCGCTGACATTTTCAAGCCTTGTCATATCAAACTCATCAAGTGTTTTCAGTGACGGAAATTTCGCAGCTTTTATCCTGCGTTTCTGACCTGTTACCGAGCGTTCTGCAAGCTCCTGTTTCATCAACTCGATCAGGAACTGCTCATAACTGTCATCAACTGAAAGCTGCCTTATGATTTTATCATAGTTATTGAAAGTGGGTACTCTGAGCTGTTTGGCATAAAACTTTATCATTTCTTTCTGTATGCTGTTCATACTGTATCACCGCCTTTCAGCAGTTTCATTAACTCATGTATAATTTTTAAGTTTATATCGTATTTAGTTATAGTATCCTTATAAGCCATATGCTGATATTCTCCTCTCAATTTAAACGCGTGACTTTCGCTTCAGACAATTTAACGGTATCCGAAACTGCCTCCGGGACACCGTCGGAAGTGTAACCGCCGGGAATTCAAAAAGAAATTGCTCCAGATTCATTGGCCTGAAATTACCAATTGTATAGAAACGACGCAGGAATACTTGCGTCCTTCAAGGAGTTTCTGTGCAAGATAACGGAAAATTGGCAAGTTAGACATACACAAAGCCGTTAGGCGGTAGTTGTGCGGTGTCGCCCTAAAGATATGAATTACAAATTGATTACCAAGGTCTTAAACTTTGAATTCGTTTAACAAAAGTTCCGTCGTCAGGTGAAAACACAAATCTGAATCCGTTGAAATCATTTACAATTAATTCACCATCAATATAATTAATCATTACATACGGCGAAATAAACTTATATTCCGGACATACCCTTTCTTTATTCTGAATTCGCCAGATAATATTTCCTTCCATATCAACAGCATATACGTTGTCGATTTCATCAGATTTTGCAGACGCATCCAATTCATTTAATTGTACAATTATCCTATCATCAAATAAAACAAAAGAATAAATGTTATGTTCAAAATAAACGGCAGAGTTATTAAAATATAGATTATTCTGATTAATTTCTACTATAAAATCTTTATCTAAGTCTGATCTTTGAAAAGGCTTATTATTTTTTTCAATAATGTTACCTGCCATATCAACAGCATATAAATCTCCGATTTCTAGCTGTACAATTATCTTTTGTTTTATAATTATTACAGACTTAACATTATAATCAAAGCAAACATCATAACTATTTATATGAATCCATTTTTCAGATATTATCATTCTTAATACCATACTATATTCCTCATTATGATAACAATCTTTCTTTGAAATAACGCCGATATTCCAGTATGTGATAAAGCAGATAAACAACATACTGATTGCTGATACAACAATCGCTTCAATAACTAGAAACGGGGTCGAATAGGTTGATATGAATCTTGACGTAATTGTCAAAATAATATTTTGACAGAACCTAACAAATATCCCCAATAAGATAATGTCTAATATGAATCTCCATAGAAATGATTTTGTGAATTGGGTCATAATTATCCTCCAAACATTATAAATATTCACTTTGCACTTCAATTTTCGTCGATTTTTTTTATAGAAACAACAATATTGCTATCTGTATAGTATATTATTTCATACTTTGATTTACTATATTTTTCATAACAATCTATTGCATCTTTATATGGAATTAGAAACTTCTTTCTATGATCATCACTTTCAACAGATGTTAAAAGTTGAATTGCAAGACCATTAACTTTTTTTTCGCCTCGCCAATATGTTTCACAATATGGAGCCGACTCAAATAGTTCTATTTCTGTTTCCGATTCTTCGCTAATATTTTTATCTACGCAAACCAACATTTTCATTTGTTCAAATGCACTAAAATGTTTTAAATTAAATTGTTTCGATATATTCATCAAAAATATTATAGGGATCATTAAAATAATAGTAATTACAAATGATTCTATACGATAAAATCTCATTTGATATTTATTATAATACTCTTTATTAATTGACGAATCGGGGTGCCAAATAAAGTGAACAATAGGTGTTAAAATACATGATATAGCAAACGAAACAGCAAAAAAGGAAATCAAATTTGCAATTAAAATTAGTTTAACCTGATGAAGATAATCAGCATCGGATACACTTATATTTTCATAGGATTTAGTAATATACAATGAATAAATGCTGGCGGCTAAAATCGAAAACATAGCGATTGCAAATATGTACCATGATTTATTACGCTTTTTATTGCTTTGTTGCATTTTATTCATTTCTTTCTCCCAAAATATTGTTTTTAATGTACGTAATTACTTTCTCAGAATAAGTTCTTTCAGAATTGAAGCTATCACTAGGAATGATTTTGTGAATTGTGTCATTGTTTTTCCTCCTGTTATCAAATTATAATTTCAATAGCGTTGCTTACTTGTGTATATGAATGTGTGGTAGAATCATAATCAGTACACAATAATACTGTATATACTCCTTCCGGCACATCCTTTCGCAATTTGAATTCGTTTATTTCACTTGCATCGACAATTTTTTGAATTTCACCGTCCTTGACTATAAGCCAACATATATTTTCTAATTCTGAATTATCGCTCTTTGTAACAGTATATAAATCAGAATTTTCTTTCACAGATATATTTTCTGAATATGACGGCGAATTTTTTTTCTCAACCAACTGAATTGATTCTATGTATCCCAAATTCTTTCCATCTTTATCAGTATAAAACTCAATTTGAAACTCATCATTGTTATTAGATGATTTTATCAAGTCATTATAATAGTCAAACTCTGATTTACTAAGACTTAATCTTAGTTGGGTATTTATGCTTTCATTATATACTTTTAATTTGTCTGAATCCGCATAAACTCCATAAAAATTATACAATTGAGTAGCCTGAACACCTTGAAATCGTGATGGATAAGAAGACTTTTTCGATTTTTTTGTATAAACCGAAATATTATCATCTTGCTTGGTTAAATTAATAGTTTTCTTAAAAGCACTTCCGTTGCTTATTTTTTGCACAACAGAAATTTCTTCAATTAGATTTTTTATGCCGTATGTACTATACTGAGACTGAACAGATATAAAATTCATCCACAATATTGAAACAAAACACGAAAATACGACTCCAACAATTTTATGACCTAAACCGTAACCTTTTTCATTAAAGAATGTTACAGCCGATTTTATCATAAACATGATCATAAAAAAGACTAGTACAATTGCTGAGATTGCTTTAATTTTCAAAAATAAACAAACTAAATTTATATTTTCTTGACCAATCAATGAGTTTGGAGCAAAAAAATTCAATAATATATTTCCGAATATCAGCACTAACAAAAACCAACCGCAATTATTATAAATTGTTTTAATAGCTTTCATATTTTTCCC
>UMBX01064706.1_pt1 | contig 19230 bp, 14 predicted proteins | sample 1964081 | NCBI WGS metagenome assembly UMBX01 (sample SAMEA4835952, study PRJEB28245) | human gut metagenome | biome: gut microbiome; material: fecal sample | place: Denmark | collected 2008
AAGCAGTGCCACTGCACCGCCACTCAAGATGGTGACCGGCAATAGGGAATTGTGATTGGCTGTCCCCAATATCATGCGGGCCACATGCGGCACGGCCAGGCCGATAAAGGCGACCGGACCACAGAAGGCGGTGGTGACAGCCGTCAAGAGCCCGGTGATAATCAAAAGCCAGTTGCGCACACGGCGGATATTTACACCTAGATTTTCGGCATAGCGCTCTCCCAGCAACAAGGCGTTCAGGGGCTTTATCAACAATAATGAGCCGAACAGTCCCACAATGGTGACCAGCGCAAAGGCCGGCATCTGCTGTAGGGAAACTCCACCGAAGTTGCCCAGCCCCCATATCATATAGGACTGCACCCCCTCTGCCGTAGCAAAGAAGTTCAGCAGGGCAATGGCCGAAGAAGCGATGTAGCCTATCATGATACCCGTTATCAGCAGCATGACATTGCTCTTTATCAGCGTGGAAAAGAAAAGGATAAGTGCCATAATCAGCATGGCTCCGATAAATGCGCCAAGCAGTACGGAGAAGAAGCCGGACAGACTGAACACCCCTGCCGTGATGCTGCCGCCAAACAGCAGCATGACGAAGGCCACTCCCAGACTTGCCCCGGCGTTGATGCCCAGAATGGATGGTCCTGCCAGCGGATTCTTGAAAGCCGTCTGCAACATCAGTCCGCAGACAGCCAATGCGCCACCGCAAAGCAGCGCCGTCAGCGCTTGGGGCAAACGGGATTCCCAAAGGATGAAGCTCCAGCTTGCCTTCTCCCCCTCTCCACCGAGCAGGATACGGAAAACATCGGCAGGCGGAATCGAAACCGACCCCACCAGCAGATTGCCCGCAAAAAGCAATAAGATTACTACTCCCAGCCCGATACCATATTTCCAGCCTTTACTCATAGTTACATTATTTAGCACACAGAGACACGGAGGCACAGAGTTTTCTATTACTTTCACAAAAGTTCCGTATCTCTGTGTTCATCACTCCTTCAGTCTGCAAAAATAGCGCAAACCTCCCAAATCTCCTATTTCGGGATGCAGAATCTGTATTAGGTCGGATAACAAATAATCGGGACGGAACGGAGTCTCCTCGTAGAAAGGAACTTTCGCCGTATTACAACCATAGACATTCCGGGTCTTGAAAGCCTTAAAACCGGTGTAGCCGATATAATCCGCCTCCAAATCAGCATAGCTCATGTCGTGGTCGCGGTTGTACTTCACCAGCCAAACGTCGGCATCGCCCGCCTTGTCGAAAACGGTCTCGAAAGCCAGAGGAACAGAGCCGCTGTGGGTATCGTCGGCAAAAGCGTAACGCCCGCAAGCATCCTGAAAAAGCCTTCCTATGGTGCTACGCCCTCCCGGCACGTACCATGCCGAGCCGCTTTTCAACTCACTGACAACGGAGAACGAGGTGGATGAAAGTTGCGCACGCATCTTGAGGCGTTGGTAACAACTGTCCACCTCAGCAAAAAGGTTGTCAGCTTGTGGCGCAGCCCCGAAGAGCAGTCCGTAGAAACGCATCCACTCGGCACGTCCCAAAGCGGAGGTTTCCATATAGTCGGCACATTCGATGATGGGAATATCCAGTTTCTCGATACGGCCATAACCGCCACTGTTCTCGAACGGAGACAGAAGGATGGCATCGGGATGCAGGTCGATGATGCGCTCCATATCGGGATTCATACCGTCGCCACAATCGGCGATGGCACCCCGGCGGCAGGCTTCGTGCACGGCGGGTAGTTTGATGTACTTCAAGTCACAGACACCGCCGATGCTACCAAACACACCCAGATTATCCATCAGTCCGCAGTGGACGGAAGAGTAGATGACTGATTTGGAGAGTGGGGTACGTACCACAGTACCTGCCGGAAGATGTGCCGGGAGTTCGCGGTCTTTCGGGACCAGTATATAGGTATGTAGCGTGTGCAACGTATCCCAAGGATTGCGCAAGGTGGCAAGGGTATAGCCGGGATAGGACATTAAGGTAAGATTCTCTGCATAACGTAAGGGAATGGTGTCACCGTCGGGCAAAGCAGAGGCAGTCTTGCCCCTTCCCCCGCAGGAGAAAAGAAGCAAGACTGCGAGTATGCAGATAAGAAAGCTGTTCCTTTTCATCGACATTAATTAAAGAAAACAGCGGAATTAGGATTGACACCTCCTGCATCGAACTTTTCTATGAACGTACCGTCTTTCTTGAAACGGTAGATGGTACCGTTCGTAATGAAATCGGAAGTACTGATATAAATATCACCGTTATTGTCGTTTATTGTCAACATATGCAATGTACTCGATACAAGTTCAGCAGGAGCATCTTTCAGGAAAGAAGCATTATTCATCTGTCCCGTCTTGATGTTGTAAGTAAAGAAAGTGTTGACAGTTGTAACCGGTTTAGTACTCCAGTCCGTCATTGAATTCACCAGATACAATATATCATTATTGGCAGCCATATAAGTGGCATTGCCTATCTTGGTAACCTTGTTGCCTTTGGCCGGCTCAATCATCTGCAGCACATAGCCCTCTGCAGAAGAATAATCATCAGAAATGAGGAACACTTTGTCGTCCTCTTCCAGCATTTGTGTATTGGGATTGGAAGCCACTGTCAATGTTTCCTTTAGTGTGAATGTTCGCAAGTCTATCACTTTAACATCATTGTGATAAGTATAGTCAGCAGTACAACTATTCGAAACATAAAGCATGTCCTCACAGATTGCCACACCTTCCAGATTGTCACCAAGTCCGGTCAATTTATCCACTACCTCCAACGTTGTCGCATTGATTTTAGCCACTGCTCCTCCCCAAAAGGAAGCATAGATATACCCATCCTCAGCATCTATATAGCGAATACCAGCACTGAGGTCGTTGTCGCCTACGAACGAAACACGTTTCAACTCCACACCTGCAGCATTCAGCTTGGTCAGATAATTAGAGCCATAAACGGCTATATATATTTCATCTTCATACTCAATCATGCTCTGACCAAGGTCACCCAACTTGGCATTGTTTTGGGTCTTGTAGATATCACTGATAAAATCCGCATCCTTATTGGGTGCATAAAAGGCAAGTCCTGCATTGTTGGCCCCTTGAGAGCCTTCGTTCAGAATATAGACACGCGTCTGCGGCAGTGTCACCTTCGACCCGTCATCATCCAGAGAATCATCGTCGTCGTCACTACAAGATACCAAAGAGGCACCCAAAGCAAGCATGCAGAGCATACCGAATAATAAACTTCTTACTTTCATAATCACTGTTGTTATTGTTTATAATTATTTCTTATTGTTTATAAATGGCTGACTCAAAACTTAAAGGTCCCCGTCAGCCGCCACGAACGGCCCGGCATAGGATAATATTTTATCACGTCATACTGTTCATCGGTCAGGTTTATAATCTCAGCCTGCAACCGGAGTCGGCAACTGCCCAAAGCAAACTCATGAGAGAGGCTCATCGTATGCTCCCAATACCCCTCAATCTCATTCTCCGGAAGGTTCTGCGACAAATAGTAGCGTTTTCCCACTCCCACCACCGAGTAGCCCACATTCACCCACGGCGTTTCCACAATGGCAGACGCATTTCCGCTATGGAGAGGGGTATAAGGCAATTGGTCTTTATAGTTCTTGGCATCGGCATCGGTCAAGTCAATGGCCTTCTGCCACGTATATCCGCCCGACATAACCAGTTCTATTTTTTCTGTCAATGGTACAGCGGCGGCCAAAGTGGCATCCACCCCTGCAGCATGTACCTTACCGTAGTTTGCCATCTTCCACGCATAGGTGGTGGGAAAAGCCACAATCTTATCCGTCACATCGTTGTAGTAACCGTCGAGCGTAAAGGAAATATAATCGAACACAGCCCATCCGGATTTGCTCCATGTGATACCGACATTATATTCGTCCGCTTTCTCGGGCCGCAGATTGCGGTTGCCCAGCCGGTAGTAATAGAGGTCATTGAAAGTGGGCAGACGGAACGTACTCTTATACATCAGCCGGAGATACAGTGACTCGTCCTGCCACGGCTGCATGCTGACCGACAGAGAAGGGGCAAAACGATGGAAATCGTCGGGAGTCGTACCCTTCTCTGTATGCTCCGACGTGGCGGTATGCACCAACGAAGCGGTGGCCGTGAGCCATCCTTGCCGATAGCGTGCATTGAAAGCACTGATAGAAGTATATCTTGTGGGGAAAGGACATTCCGGCAAGCTGTTGCGTAGCTTGTTCATCACTCCGTCCTGCGCCAACGAAAGGGTCAAAGTTTCCAGAGGACGGTAGAGAACGGTCGCGGAGATATAATACTCGTCTTGCCGGTGATTTTCCCGATAATATCCGTCGGTATATTCCTTGCCTTCATCCTTATACTTGTTCCAGCCATGATTATACTTTGCCTGCGCCTGCAAACTCCATTGGGGCGAAAAATGCTTCCTATAACGTGCCTGTACAAAAGTATTCTCATCCCAAAGTGTCTCATCGGAAAGAGGATTATAGAGTGTAACCGCCCCCGGAAGTCCCCGACGGGAATAGAAGTAGTAGCCTTTCACATCCAGTTCACCGCCATCCTTGAACGTATGATAAAGGGTGGCTTCGCCCTGCCATGAATAGATGCCGGAGTTATTACGTTTCTCTTCCGTCACATATTTGCCATTGACCAGCGTAAAAGGATAATTCCCGTCCGCCCTCATATAACCGGCATCTACCGCCACGCGTGTACGACCGCCCAACTTCTGCCACCAACGCAGCGAGGGGCTGACCATTCCGAACGAACCGCCACGCACCCGTGCCTGGAAAGCGGCATTACGTCCATCGTCAAAATGAGGCTTTTCCGTCTCTATGCCCAGCACACCGGCCGATGCATACAAGCGGGCAGACTGCAACAAGTCCTCCGACTGCCCGATGGCGAGCGAAAGCATGGAAACATTGTCCAATGAAAAACGTCCGATGTCTATCTGCCCTGCCTGACAGTTGCTCACCGCCACCCCATCATAACTGACAGCCGTATGAGCCGCCCCCATATTGCGGATGGAAACCGTTTTCAATCCTCCAATACCTCCATAGTCCTTGACATTGGCACCGGCAAAGCGCCGCACGGCATCTGCCATATTCTGTATTCCCAACCGGCTGATGTCCTGCTGTGACATAGTCTGTACGGGTACGGCAGAAGTTACTTTGTTGGGTGACCGACGTGCTGTCACTGTCACTTTCTCTATCTGATGCACTTTCCCCGTAATCGTATCTCCCCCCACTTCCTGGGCAGAGAGCCGGAACATGCTTACACTCAAGAAAACGGCACAGGCCAATTGCACCTTAGTCCTTCCTGACATAGAATAATTGAAGATTATCTTAAAACCATTTGCGCACTGCCCACTTTCCTCGAATGGACAATTTTTCGACTTTGTCTTGCAGGTCTTCTGACTCGTTCCCGGTGTATCGCCTTCCCATCCTTTCTGAAAGACAGTGGCACAAGTATGATACACCGAACATGGAACTCACAGCAGCGGGACTGTTCGGGACTTTCACCCGATTCCCTTTTCATCCGCTTCTCCGGATAGAGAATGCGGAACAAAACGCAGGCAAAGATAGAATAAATAAAAGAAAATTCAGTAAACAATAAAACGAATATTACCGTTTTAACAGTCATTTTTCTAACTTTGTAACATAATAACCCCAAAATTGAGTTGCCATGAAATATAAATTATTGGTTCTTGATGTAGACGGAACGCTACTCAATGATGAAAGAGAAATCAGTAAAAGAACATTAGCAGCTTTGCTGAAGGTACAGCAAATGGGAGTACGTATAGTCTTGGCATCCGGCAGACCGACTTACGGGCTGATGCCATTGGCCAAGGTACTTGAACTAGGTAATTATGGAGGATTCGTACTCTCCTACAATGGTTGCCAGATAATAAAGGCGCAGAACGGAGAAATACTGTTTGAACGCCGCATCAATCCGGAAATGCTGCCTTATCTGGAAAAGAAAGCCCGCAAGAACGGCTTTGCCATCTTTACCTACCATGATGACAACATCATAACAGACAGTCCGGACAATGAACACATAAAGCATGAAGCCCAACTGAACAACTTGAGAATAATCAGAGAAGAAGAATTCTCCACTGCCATAGATTTTGCACCATGCAAATGTATGCTGGTGAGCGATAAGGAGGAAGCTTTGGTCGGGCTGGAACAACATTGGAAAAGGCGTCTGGCCGGAACTTTGGACACATTCCGTTCCGAGCCTTACTTCTTAGAAGTAGTGCCCTGCGGGGTCGATAAAGCAAATACCTTAGGCGTCCTGTTAGAACATTTGGGAGTAAAACGGGAAGAAGTCATCGCCATTGGAGATGGCGTATGCGATGTGACCATGCTCCAATTGGCCGGCATGGGGGTAGCTATGGGACATTCACAAGACTCGGTAAAAGTCTGTGCAGACTATGTGACCACATCGAATGCAGAAGATGGAGTGGCTCTGGCCGTAGAAAAACTAATATTGGCAGAAGTACATGCGGCAGAGATTCCCCTCGACTTGCTGAACGAACGGGCACGCCACGCATTGATGGGAAACTTGGGCATCCAATATACGTACGCTTCGGAAGAACGTGTAGAAGCAACCATGCCGGTAGACCACCGTACCCGCCAACCTTTCGGCATCTTGCACGGCGGTGCCACCCTCGCTTTGGCCGAAACCGTCGCAGGACTCGGTTCCATGATAATCTGCGAACCCGACGAAATTGTCGTGGGAATGCAAGTCAGTGGAAACCACATTTCCTCTGCACACGAGGGAGATACTGTAAGGGCAGTAGGTACTATCCTGCACAAAGGACGTTCATCCCATATCTGGAATGTGGATGTATTTACTTCGACAAACAAATTGGTTTCCTCCATACGGGTGGTGAATAGTGTTATAAAGAAAAGGTGAAACATTGCTAGTACATAGTTCATGTTAATCCCCCCGCTCAAGCCAGCCATCAGTTTTTGAAAATCATCAATTTTGCCAGCACGCAGCACTGATTGCTTGTATCGCCCTGTTCATCGGCATTACAGCAGTGCTGGCAACCGTGCTGGCAAGTGCTGGCAAAACGGTTGCCAGCACTACTTTTTCTTCTCATTTACAGCCTTAATCATCTGATAGTAAGAACTTAGCAATGCTTTTTTACCCAATTTTCAATCATATCAAAATAACATCTATTAACACCGATTTGGGGCTTATTCTTCACTTTCCTCGTGCAAATACTGCATTTAGGGGGGAAATCCCGTTGCATACAGTGCCGGAAGTGTGGCTTTTGCTCCCCGAACACGGGTACTTTTTCCCTTGATGCCCTATGTGTAATGCAGAGAAGCTTGATGCATAATTCCCGAAACCTTATTACAAAGCTTCGTCCCACGCACGTGGGCTCGCCGGTTTACGTGCGTGAACCGACGGGCACACATGCGCGAACCGACGAGCCCACGTGCGCAGGACAAGGTTTTACATAAACCTCCGTGATAAAAAGCATGGGGCATACACGGATTCTACCTATACAATCTTCCGGTTTTGCCCTTATCTGAGGGGCGGTCTATCCGTTTATTGTATTGTTTAAAATCCTACTTCCCTGCTGGTGAGAGTGCATTATCAAAGAAAATGCCGGGACTGGAAAAGATTCGGGAGATAAGGGAAAAGGAAAATCAACTATAGACAACCATTATGTTAAAGATATGTTAAAGTAGTGCTACTTTGAAATTTTCCAGCTCTGGCGCATATATTTGAATAAAAAACTATTTGTATGAAACAGAAAATATTGTATATACATGGTTTGTCATCTTCCGGCTCATCATCAACAGCAAAGAATTTGCGGATGTTCTGCCCGAATTATGAAATCTTGTCTCCCGACTTGCCCATTCTTCCAGACGAAGCTCTTGATATGCTACGTTCTCTGTGTAAAAAAGAGCATCCGAATATAATCATCGGCACATCCATGGGCGGCATGTTTGCCGGACAGCTCAGAGGTTATCGCAAAATACTGGTCAACCCGGCTTTTCACGTTTCCGAATTCATGCGCACCCAGATTGGTGTTCATGAATTTCTGAATCCCCGCCAAGACGGCAAAACCCAGTACGAAATCACATCCGAATTATGTGATGCCTATCAAGCAATAGAAAAATGCCAATTTGAGGACCTCTCACCATTTGACCAAAACAAGACATACGCCTTGTTCGGTAAGAACGACACTTTAGTACATGGGCATGATGAATTTATTGCCCATTACAAAAAAGACAATGCAAGATGGTTCGAGGGAGAACATCGGCTGAATTTTGAGATTACAAAAGATATTGTTGTACCACTAATACATAAAATCATGAAAGAAGAGATAAAAGAAAAACTCCTGTCATCACCGCTATTCAATTTGTCATTGTCCTCCAAGGAATTGTTTCATAGCAATTTCCTGTCTTGGATAGGAGAACGATACCCTGACCTGTTCATAGCAATATTCGAGGAATTAGGATGTAGTGTAAAATGGAAATCCAAAGCATGGAAAGTAAAAAGAGAACTGTTGAATTTAGACCTATGCGTACAGCTGTGTAATGGTGAGCATATCCCGTTTGTATTGGAGAACAAAGTAAAGAGCATTCCTCGTAAAAACCAGTTGGATGAATATGCAGCTAAGTTAAAACCCACGCCGGAAGATAACTTGATACTATTATCGCTGGCAACAGAGTTTCCAGACAAGAAAGATATTGAAAAAGAAGGAAAATGGAAGATTTGCAGTTACAAGCAGTTGTACGAAGCCATAACCATAACCATAAGCAAGAACAAAAAAAATGATGTGGAAGAACCATACCATCGGGCTTTAATTGAAGATTATTGTCTATTTATACAGAGTTTGCATACTCTTGCTCAAAGTTGGAAAGTAAATGAAGGAGACACGTTCTTGTTAGCGAAGACAAACAAAGAGTATTGCAATGAACTACGGATTGGGGATTTGCAAGACAAGATATGGTACTCGCAACTATGTGTCAAGCTCAATCAGCATTTAAATGATTTGTTGAAAGTACGGACTATTTCCGGATTAAACATAGAGGAGATAAAAGGCAAGGAAACTAACTCGAATAAAGTCTATACAAACTGGGGCTTTACTCACGGACAAGGTTTGTTGGAAGCAAAAGTGAAAATTCACAATGAATACATCTTACTGGTGCAACTCCAAGGAGATAGGTATTGCCGCGGTATAGAATGGATAAGAGAAAAGCCTGCTACGCACGAAGAATATTGGGAAAATACAAAAAATGAGAAAATCCCACAATCATTCTTCCAATTCGATGATGAGGCAGTTGAATTTCCCTCTATATGTATAGATGCAAATAAAAAGATAGAAGCAAGGAAGCACAAAGATGGAACCCGTACCTATAATAAATATGGTGACCGTTTTTTGTATCAATCAAAGAAAATACAGGAAAATGCAACAGTGAGCGAGGTGCTGAATGCCATCAAGGAAGATATAGAAAAGATTATCTCCAGATAATTCTGCATTTTCTTTCTCAATTCTGAAATTTTCATCTCAACTTGTATATAATTGAATCGACCGTCAGAAATCCCAAGTTCCGGTTTCTGATGGTCGATTCAATTTTATTAATGCAAGAACAAAAATTATGATAAGTATGAAAATATCAACAGAAAGACTTTGCATCCGAAATGCAGAAACAACAGATGCTTTAGGCGTCTATGAACTGATGAGTGACGAACAGACCGCTCTCCAAACCGGTTTCTCCCCGATGAGCCATCCGAGCGAAGCAGAAGGGAAAATTCGGAAAGAGCTGGTTACCGGTAACCTGTTTGTCATTACCAAAAAGGAAGAAGCACAAAAGGTGATTGGTGTATTTGAGTTATATCCTTGCTCACTTCAAGAAACGAACAGAAACGCTGCAAACTATAAAATCTGCTATTTCCTCCACAAAGAAGCACGAGGGAATGGGTATATGACAGAAACCATAAAATCTATCTTACCCTACCTCTTCAATGAATGCTGTGTAGGTACACTCGTTATAACAGTCTTCCCTCGCAACGACGCTTCGCGCAGGGTGGCAATCAAAAGTGGTTTTATCTTCAAAGGATTGGAACGGGAGCATGGCATTACCGGCTGTGATGAATTGGTAGATGTAGAGGTTTATATGCTCACCAAAGAAGAATACGAATATCCGGGAACGAACAAATTGCAAAAAGAAGATTTAAGAATAATCGAGAAACAGAAATGGATAAACCAAGGCGGCATTCTTTTCCCTATACCCGGCTATGCCTCTTTGATGTCAACACCCGGCAATGGAGTATTCCGAATCTATAAAGAACCAAACACCGGAAGACTTGGATTGGAGAAGATAGACGAAACCTTTGCGTTCAGTTTCAAGATATATGACCTCGAATGCGAAGATGTGATGAAACGGATTATCACAACATGGACTTCGGAATTGTTTGTCAAGAATAATAAGAATCTCGGTGTTATCTTCAACGGTATAAAAGGAACGGGCAAAACCATTGCCGCCAAGTTGCTCTGCAACAAAATCGGACTGCCTGTCATTGTCATTTCCAAACCGATGGATGGTATGCTGGAGTTCATTCAATCACTGTGTTTCGAAGCAATCATACTGATAGACGAAGCGGAAAAAACTTTTGATGAAGAGGAAGATGTATTGCTGAAAATGATAGACGGAGTATATAATAGCAAACGAAAATTGTATATCCTTACGACTAACGAATTGAATATCGACGAGAACCTGTTGGGTCGCCCCGGACGGATACGCTACATCAAAGAGTTCTCCAACCTCTCGGCAAAGGCGGTGAATGATGTGATAGATGACCACCTTACTAATATGTCCTTAAAGGAAAGTATCTTGAAAATGGTGGATTCGCTTTCCATCTCTACCATAGACATTCTGAAAACCATTATCGAGGAATGCAACATTACCGGTGAAATCATCTCTGAAGATATACTCAATGTACCAAGAGCGAAATATAGGATAAACATCATTCAATTCGAGGATTTAGGAACAGATTATTATTGTGATTTGAAAGGATTTATAAAAGCTGAAATACCTGCAAATGTAACCATAGAGGAATGGTTATCAAAATCGGTTGCCGGTAAAAAAAATGTAAGGAACAAAGACATGATAGCCGAGAAGTTTGGTTGCAAAGTGAGTATTCGTTCTCAGTTGAACAGTACTTCTATTGTTCATTGTGGACAACAGGTGTGTAAATACGAAATAGTAACCTGCGAACCGGATGCTCTTGGCTTCTTCACTGTTGAATGTGAATGCGACGGTGATATTACGTTGTGCTGCCTGGGCAATGCAAAAGCTACGCCATCTTTATATAAAGGTACTCTATACTGATTGGGCATGGGAAAAAGATTGAACGTAGAACAGATTTTATGTCTACAATGGCTGGGCGTAAAAGCATCTGAAATATTCCGGGCTGATGAAAATTTCTTCAATAATATAGCGAAAGAACGGGATGATTTGGAAGAGCTATTGAACAAGGCCAAGTCACGGATAAAAGAGCAAGAAAGGTTGGGTATCTGTTCATTCCCCTTCCATCATCCCGACTTTCCTCAATGCCTACGTGTCATAGGAGAAGATTGTCCTCTACTCATTCATTTATTGGGAAATATGGATTTATTGGACAGAAAAGCCGTTGCAATCATAGGAGCAAGAAAAGCCGGGGAAAAAGGCTGTTATATTGCCTATAATTGTGCAGTAGAATGTGTAAAGAATGGAGAAGTAGTTATCAGCGGTATGGCTTTAGGTTGCGACACTGCTGCCCATCAAGGATGTCTTTCTGTTAATGGTAAAACTATCGCTATTGTGGCTTCCGGGTTGGATATTACTCATCCCAAAGAGAACAAGCCACTGCAAGATAGGATTCTTCAAAATGAAGGTCTTCTATTGTCCGAGCAAGTAATTGGCGTGAAAGCCAATCCCACACGATTGATAGCCCGTAATCGCTTACAGGCCGCTTTATGCCAGAAGTTGATTGTGGCGGAATGCCCTATTCACAGCGGAACCATGCACACCGTAAGGTTTGCGCAGAAGTATGAGAAGAAAATATATGCCGGGCAATTCACCCATTACAACCAGGGCAATTCCGGGAACGAATATCTATTGAAAAATAAAATAGCACTGCCGATATGATGATTCGATATAAAGGTTTTAATATCTTCGCATTTTCTGACACACATGGGAAGCACGAAGAAGTTCAAATTCCGCCTGATACGGATATTCTGATTTGTGCAGGCGATGTAGAAACCGATGAATACAACTTTGCCCGATTTATGGAATGGTATTCTAACATTCCTGCACTGCTGCGACTCTTCGTACCCGGAAACCATGATTTGTCATTTGACATATATCCGATTGCTGACGTTCAAAAACAGATACCGAACAATGTGAAACTTTTGTTGAACAATGGATTTTCTTTTAGTGGATTGAATTTCTACTCCATTGAGGCCAGACCTTGGTTGCATACCCCGTTGAGTATTCCTGACAGTTTGGATATACTTGTCACACATGGAGCGGCAAAAGGTTACTTAGATAATGGACATGGTTGCTCACTTCTTGCAGAAGCCATCTCAAAGCATCCTCCAAAAGTCCACCTATTCGGACATACTCATGAATGTGGAAACCTGTATTTGAAAACAGATTATACAACATACTATAATGTAAGTCTATATCAAGACTTATTTCAACAACAATAAAGAAAAAACAATGGAAACATTTTTTGAACTGAAATTAAAAAGGAGATACTCATTCTCACATACAAGCCATTAATCTCCCTCCTCTCGTTCCGTACCGGAAACAATCATAGGAAGTCTAAAAAAGAAATTAGCTGAATACAGAAGGAAATAACTTACGTGGTACAGCAGAAATTATTATTGCTCAAAACAGGAATGGAGATACGGGAATCGTGCGTTTGAAGTTTAATGGAGAGTATTCAAAATTTGAGAATTTAGACGATTAACACTTTATTCTGTGTCTCCCGAAAACTATAAGGTTGATAAGAAGGACTACTTGTGATGCAGTCAAGCGAGCTCATACCCTCCCCCTGAAACACAAAAGCGTGCAACTCACCAGAGCTGCACGCTTTTGCTTATTGTTTATTATCTGTATCCTTATCGGAATCACTTCACTTCCTCAAATATAAAGTGTATTGATAATCAGTTAGTTACTGTTAGCAAGGCACAAATGATATGCAAATGTAAGTAAAAAACCATATAGAAAAAGTACAAATGGACATTACTTTGTATGATAACATCCTTTCCTACAGATTAAGGGTTAATACAATGATATACTACTGATATTCAGCATATTGAAGCTATTCCTCATTGTACTCAACAAAGAGTGTTAAATTACATTAAATCTTACAGGACCATTATGATTCGTGCAAAGATAATATTTTGCAGTCAAAGGAAGAAAGACTTCTTGAACCTCTTATATGGTTCTGTGCTTCTGTTTCTGACGTAAGCTGACCCATACGGTTTTCGAGCTTCAAACAGACATATATACAGTTTACTTTAGGTTAGCATATATATAAAAGCTAACCAAGGTAAACTAAAGTGTTGTTGCCCTGTAGATACTACACTTCGGGGACTCTTTTCTCCTTTGACTGCAAAAACCTCTTATAGCCTTATCTCCACTTGTAGCGTACAGTCATACTGCAGTACCATGCTGGCTGCTATGTACCACCCCATCGGGCTTTGACAAGAATTGTGTTGCAAAGGTACCTGTCATGGCGTTCATCCTGCAAGGTCGGTGCCTGTGGTTTGTCCGTGAAATCTCCACGCTCTGATTGTGTCAGAGGTAGTATTTGACGGCAAAACCTTGCATTGATGAGCCATAACGCCTTTTGGGGCAACATAATTCTTTAATCAATCCCGATGGTAGCTGGTTCTACATAAGGGAAGAAAATACAAATTTTATCTTATGGCTAACATTTGCGACACTCAGTACAAGGTGACAGGCTCACGCAAAGCCGTGGCTGACCTTTGGAACACACTCCAAGAGTTGGAGGTGAACAGTAAGAATGTGTATCTGTATCTCTTGGCAGAGCACTATGGCATTGACTACGAGAAGAAAGGCATCTCGGTAAGAGGACACATCTATTGGGCAGAGTATGAGGAGAACGTGGAAGACGATTTTGCCCTCTTGTCCTTTGACACCGAAAGTGCTTGGTCTTCCTGCGACTTGTTCTTTGAGGAGGTGAACAAGGCACTTGGCGACGAACTTTCAATAAGTTGGCGAGAGGTTGAGCCAGGTTGCGACATCTTCTATACGCATGATGAGAATGACTTCTTCCCCGAAGAGTGCTACGTCACTGCATACGGAGAACTCTTTGAGGATTGTGAGGGTGCTTACTCCACCTTTGGCGATGCCATCAGGTTGTGGTGTGAGAAGACTGGTGTCTCACAGGACGGAAGAAGCGAACAGAAGATGATTGACTTCATCAATGAATACGAATATGAGGCAGAGGACACGAACTTCTGCATCAATCCAATCACATTCGGCTAACAAGGAGGAACGGATATGGCAACAATAGACATGGAGCAGTTGGACGGCGTTGTAGGGTGTTTCTGCACCTTGCTTTATCCCCGAAGAGGTCAGACAGAGGGAACGATTGTCGAGGACTTGGGTTGTGAGGTCATTGTCCAGCTCATCAACGGCAAGGAAGTGACGGAGTACAAGGATGATGTTGTCATCTGTGAATAATCAGGAGAGAGTCTGTTGGCTATGTGGCTTGCAGACCCTTTCTTCCTTTGACTGCAAAAAACTCTTTTAGGACAATCCTCCAACGAGGTTATGGCTGTTGTAACTGAAATACCTTGGGAGCAAGTTGTGCGGTTTGCCCACTTGCTCCAGTCCTGTTATAGAAGCGATGCTTCGACACCTGTATAGCGACACGTCACCAGAGTCCCTTCGCTATTTTAAGCGACTCGTCACCTTGTGATAGGAATGGTTATTTCGCCTCCTGGTTTTACTCGTCTGTCTTAGGCAACTCTTCCTTGTCGGACACAGAACTTGGCTTTGGCATGATGACAGTGCTATCGGCAATCCTCTGATGTCTGTCCTCCTTTGGCTTGACACCCCTGTTGGCAAGCTGCACCTTTATGGCTTGTCGTTCGTCGTGCATCAATGTTCATGCTCCTCCATCTTCTGCTGACACAGCTGTAAGGTCGGATTTCCCGTTTCGTTTCTCCAGGCATACAGCCACAGCAGTGCCTCAGTCATTGCATACGGATTGCCTCCTTGCTAACAACCTTTGTTCCATTGTTTTGCCCCGTCTTTTTCTGAATTGAGTTATTTGAAAGCCACTTATTTTTACCATGCAAAGGTAGCGTGATGCTGCGAAGGACTTTCTCCTTCTTGTGTGGCTACTATCGCTGTGACCAATAAAATAGTGCGTAATCTTCCTTTTTCTTCCTCTCTGTCGTTCATCGCCAACAAGAAAAAGAGTATTGCGAACGATTTTCATGGTGCTTCCCACATGGTGCCACATCTCTGCTTTTGAATGCATGTAAAAATTAAGTTTCACTTTTAAATTCAATTCAAAATGAAAAAGATCGAGAACAACTTCACAGTTTTAGGTTTCGTAGGTAAGGATGCAGAAATCCGTCAGTTCGCAAACGCCAGCGTAGCACGCTTCTCATTGGCAGTAGGCCGTCTGGAAAAGAACGGCGAGGAAACCAACCGCGTATCGGCTTTCATGAATATGGAGGCATGGCGCAAGAACGAGCACACCGAATCATTCGACAAGCTCACCAAGGGCACGTTGCTCACCGTCGAGGGCTTCTTCAAGCCAGAGGAATGGACAGACAAGGATGGCGTGAAGCACTCCAAAATCATCATGGTTGCAACCAAGTTCTACGAGTGTCCCGACAAGGAGGAGACTCCTGCGGAAGAGCCGGCCAAGGCAGCAACCAAGAAGGGCAAGAAATAGCCTTTCCTCTTCATAACAAGGCGACTTTCGGGTCGCTTTTGTTTTGCTCAGGGACATCAATCTGCTGTTATAGCTTTATTCTTCTCTGATAACACCAGTGTTCTGTCAATGGCTATATTGGCGATGCCGTCTTCCTTTATTCTACCCACTTCGTCCCTCTCCATTTGTGAAGCGTCAGCAAGATAGTTGGCATACAGACATTCCCGGCTGATGGCAACAAAGTCGCTATTAGCCAAGAAAGACAGTACGCCAAGGTCTGAACGCGAGAGGACTGCCATCTATGACACAAGATGTCGAAGCCGAGACTTCTGATAATTGTGTCCTTTTACTGGCTATCCACTCGCCTTGATGTTCAGACCGTCAATCTTGCGACATCTTCACTACCCACCCATGCCTGCTTTACTGTTCTTCTTCTCTTTGACTGCAAAATATCTTCTGCTATAATTGGCGGTTTCGTTCATGTGCATTGTACAGCTTCGCCCCACGCCTTCAGAATGGCATCACTATACGGACATCACACGAATGCCCATGTGACAGGCTGCCAACAATGGCACTATCATAAACTGTCACTTCTGATAACTGCCTTTATTGCTGTCTGGCTGTCCCATTGAGGGCTTCGGCAATGACCGTGTAATGCCATTCTGCCCACCCATGCCACTTTTATCACTAATCAACTGTTTTACAACTTTTCTTCTGCTATACAAGAGACAGTTCTTGTCCACTCAGGCATATTGCATGTGGCAGACAGGTCTGCTACGTCCAATCTGCCTCAGTGTCCTGCGGCAAGGATAAGGCACATTTGTCATGCTGACAAGAGTGCCAGATTTGTCCGTTGCTCAACTGTCTCTTCTTTACAGTTTTAGCCTGAAGTCTGTCTTGTGATTATCCCGCTACGCCCCACGCCATAGCGAAGCGTCACAAGGTCTGTCGTCATACAGACACCCTTGGCTGATGGCAACAAGTTGCTATTAGCCAACGCTGACAGTATGCCGAAGCACCGACGCGAGAGAATTGTCTGTCCATGCTACAAGCTTTCAAGGCTGAAGCTTTGAAGACTTGCATCACGGTCAGCCAACACACTCGCTTTTTGTCGGTACAGCAGACCTGCAAACGCTTCACTGCCCACCCGTTCCTGTTCCTATCATTCTTCTCACCTCTTTATATATTTTATCATTCCTCTTGCAGATAATATCAAAGAACTTCTTCCAATCAGCCCAGTGGTAGGCATATTTCCTGCAAAGTTAGCCGCCTCTGAGACAATCGTCAAATTCTGCTTGTGGTCTTGTGACTGTGAACAATCTTCCTTTTCCTCAGAAAAGCGTATTCTTCACACACAATTTGTCTTTATGTCTTTTCTTGCGGCTTGTCGGAGCAGCAAATATCCCTCCACAGGCTGAATAGCCTCGAAAGGAGGGAAAAGAAAGAAACGGTTAAGCGAACGCAGAGGGAATTTATTCACTATGCTGAGCGTAAGTTTCTTCAACGTAGTTAAAAAGTCCAGCGACATGGGCGACAAACTTATTTGTATCACTAAAAATTGAAAGGCAATGAAGATTATCATCCTGCATGATGCTGACGCACGCATCGAGTATCTTGACGTAGCCGACCATCTTATCGGCTCTGACATCGAGGAGTTCCTCACCAGACAGGGCTTCTCAGTGAACAACATTACATGGCTTGCCACAACGGCAGACCATATCCCAGTGGTTTACCACAAGTACGACATCGACCGCAAGACCGGCGAGGCAACCCACACCCAACGAGAGTCAGAACTGCAAGACCTCACTATCCACGGACAACTCCAGGCATTGAAGCACCGGGAGCAGGACGAGCTGAAAGCGGCTATTCGCAAGTACGGCACGAAGGTGGACGGAGGTTTTGAGGTGCATTTCGAGGGAGAGCAGCCCATCGTGGCAGGCTATCTCTTTGACGAGCCTCGTGACATCGTCATAGATGCAGCACGTTTGGATGCCGACGGCAACTTGTCGCTTCTCGGAGAGGACAAGGAAGTGAGGGATGGACAATACGACATAGAGGCAAGCGACATCTTTGGCGGTCAGTTGGACTATGTCACCTCGAGTATTGGCGCATGGATGAAGGAGGAGCAGGTATGACACAGTGCATCGTATATGACGAGACCACCAAGGAGAGCGAGACCTTTTGGTCATTGACCGCAGCCAAGAGATGGATGCGAGAGCGCATCAAACAGAAGCATAAGGTAAGCGGACAGAAGTATAGGGTCTATTCTGACGGAGAGTTTGTTAATTGTGGTTCTATCAGTCTCACAGGCAGCAACAAGTCTTTTGTCGCCAATACAAGGCAGACGAAGAAAGGATATTAATAACAAGGTAACGGCAAGCCTCACCAACTTGCCACACATATATTGATATGGAAAAGCAAATATTGAGTTTTAATGACTTGCCATCAGCTTTGTCATTAGTAATAAACAAGCTGGAGATTTTAGAAGAAAAGTTTTCTGCACTAATGACTCAGATTCAGCCCGAAAAGGGATTGGAATGGCTAAGTGTTTCCGAGCTGAGGGAGTATCTCCCAACCCATCCAGTTGAACACACAATCTATTGTTGGACAAGCAACAAACAGATACCATTTCATAAGAGAGGAAAACGCATCATGTTCCTCAAATCTGAAATTGATGAGTGGATGCAAGATAACAAGAGTAGGTCACGAGCAGAAATTATGAATGAAGCAATAGCTTATGTTCAATCAAAAAGAAAAGTCATTTAAATAACCAAGGTAACGGCAAGCCCCACCAACTTGCCTCTATAACATTTTTACATTATGATTTACACTCACACTATCGGACGCATCGGAGCAAAGGATTGCCGCGTCATCACAGGAACACACGGAACATTCATGGCTGTTGACATCGCAGTGGACGACTACAGCAAGGGCAAGCAAATCACCACTTGGGTAAGGGTGAAGAGCAGCAAGGAGAACCATATCCGCTTGGCTGAATACCTCACAAAGGGGCGCATGGTGCTTGTGGAGGGTACGTTGACTTCTTCCATTTGGACAGACCGCAACGGAGAGAACCAATAGCTGACTCCATCGCCTTTGTAAATGCAGGCAAGGCTTTTGACAACGGTCAAAATGCAGATGCTGCCGACACACCTGCTACAAAGGCACGCAAGGCAGTCAAGGCAGAAGGTGATGCACCCGAACCGCCAGCCGATGCACCACAGGACAAGAGCGAAGACCTGCCCTTCTGAGGGTAGTATCAACTGAGAGTAGTATATACTAATCGTAGTAAATCCGCTTTTACTATGGTTA
>UMBX01013969.1_pt1 | contig 18766 bp, 20 predicted proteins | sample 1964081 | NCBI WGS metagenome assembly UMBX01 (sample SAMEA4835952, study PRJEB28245) | human gut metagenome | biome: gut microbiome; material: fecal sample | place: Denmark | collected 2008
ACTTATAAATTAACTAGCACAACGCGTTAATATAAAAGATATATATTTATAAAAACTGCAATGTTAAATTCTTCTTTTATTATTTTAAGTCAAGTGCATTTTTAGGACATCCTTTAATACATTTACAACATAGTATACATTCTGTACCATTTTTTCTTTTTCTTGAATTATCTAATATCTCTACATTCATTGGACAACTATTTATACATTTATTGCAATGAATACATTTGCTATGATTACATTTAACTCTTAAATATGAAAAGTAACTAGCTGGTTTTAAGAAAACAGTTACAGGGCATATATATTTACAAAATGCTCTGTTATCTTTAAATATAAATGCTAATAATATTCCTAAAACGTAATATATTATATTTCCTATAATAAATGACCAAAACATGATATTTTCTAAATGATCAACCTTAAATATAAATAAGACTGATACAAATGTTAATGATAATAAAAATATAATATATCTAATCCATCCCAATTTTTTTCTATTACTTTTTGGAATTTTATATGGAAGAAAATCTAATACCATTCCTGTCCAACAAGCATATCCACACCAGCCTCTTCCAAAGAAAAATGGACCAGCAATTTTTGCTACAAAATAGTGGATGGTTGCAGCTTCAAATACTCCTAGAAATAAATAATACCAAAAGCCTTCAATTTGCATATTTTCTCTACATATAATTCCTAAATAAATAAGCATATATAGTCCTACTGCTAACTGAACAAAATTTCTTGCATATTTGACTTTATGTTGCATTAAATACATTCCCGTTGATAGGCAAATTCCTATATAATTAAAATTTAATAAATAAAATAAGTTTTTTGTTGATGTAAATAATGATATCGCTACCGTTTCAAATATTAGCATAGTTATTAAGATAATTTTATTTTCTTTAATCAACTTTAGCATTTCTTCCTTCTTTCTAATAAATGTAATTTATTTAGCTAATTCTATAATGTCCAACAATATCGTTACGATATTCTAAAATATCTTCTTCATAATATCTTTGATAAAAATTAGCATGATGGATAATAAAATTTATTCCTTTTTTATTTCTATTATCGGATACTATTCCAATATGATTTTTAAATACAACAATATCTCCACCTTGCCATTCTTTTATCTTATTAATATCAGTTGTTAAAGCAATTGCGTTATTATCTAAATATACTTTTAAATTTTGTACTCTTCTGAAATCAATATTTTTATCTATAACATCAATATCATATAAATTTTTATTTGTTTTTATATGTTCATTTACTAAATTCATTAAATCATAACCAGCATTTTTTAATGCAAAAGCAACTACATCAGTACAAACTCCGTATTCATCATCAGGATACCCTGTAGCATAGTATTTGCTCTTATATTTAGGGTTTGTTTTTATATAATCTTTTGCATTATTTAATATATCTATCTGATCATCTACACCATCATTATCTCTATCGATATTGCTTTTATAAGTTTGGATATTAAAATCTTTATTGGTATATTTTTTATGAGGAATATAATTAAAATGATATAACCCATATAAAATAACAATGATTAATATTCCAAGTACTAAAATAATAATGGAAAGTATTCTCTTCTTCATATATCCTCCACTTTAGTAAGTTACTATTTTTTTAATCAAAATACTATTTTTCTAACTGATTACTAATTTGTAATTTTTATTTAATATTAAATTCAACTGCTACATTGAAAGTTTCATATTTTTCTTTTTCATATTCATAGTCAATTTCTTTTATAATCTATAAGTTCCTTCTGTAAGTTTACCATATCCATTTTCCCAATCAAGTTCAATTTCTTTACTTTCTTTTGCTGAAAGTTGAAAAACTGGCATATTGAAATACAATTCAACATTTATTTTATGCCATTCCCCATCTTTTTTTATCTCTATTTCATATGGACTTCCATATTGGAAATTTTTATCACTATAATTAATTAAAACTAAAGTTGCACTTTTATTTGTTAATGTTCCTTCTTTAATATTCATTATAACATCATTTTGTGAAACCTTGATATCAGACTTATCTCCTATATCCAATTCATTTTTTGATTTACCACAACCTGTCACTCCTAAAGCCATAACTCCACACAGGAAAATAATAAGTAATTTCTTTTTCATAGTCTTCCTCCATTAAAAAATTATTTTTAGATTTTATTTTTATAATCTTATCTAATTTTTAGTTTATCAGTTTTCTTTATTTTGTCAAAAAATACTTAAGAATATTTTTCCTAAGTATCTTGACTTAAACTAATAATAATCAATCTATTTTTAAGAAAAATAGCCATAATCTTTATGCAAACTTTTTCTTAATTTAACTTCTTTTTCTTTATTTTGTTGAATAATTTTTTTGGTTGTTTCAGTTGATGCTTTATTATAATTAAAGATACTAATATAATGAAGAACGTAGGCATCTATTTTAGATAAATTATTATAATCCGAATTTTTTTCCTGAATATAATTTTTAATTTCTGATGAGGACAAGTTTTTTAGTTCAGCTAAAAGTATCTTTGCTTGGTTTAATTCTTTTTCATTCATTTTGCTTTCCATCAACTCTTCAATAGAATGATTTATCATATAGTGATATACCAAATCATGTTCTAGTTCTGTACATTCTTTGTTTTGGTATTTGAAAAATAATTCAGCCATTTTTACTTGTTCAAATTGTTCTTTATATTCCTTTAGTTCTTCTAGGGACATGTTTTCAATATTTTTATGAGAAGTACTTCTTTCATTTGGATAAAGTAGCCATTTTATCCATTCTTCTAAAGGCAAAATACAGCATCCATTTATTCCTTTAACTACATAAAGTAACTTTTTTTGATTTTGATTATTCAATTTCATCATGTATCCTCCAATCTATCGATATTATAGCATATTTTGAAAATATTTTAGTTTTTGATTGAAAAAATACTTAAAAATCTTTTTCTCAATAAAATTTATTTAACTAAGAGAAAAGTACTTATTAAGTATTTTATTCCTATATTATTTATATTTTTTCATAATTCTTAATGTATTAATTACCGTTAATAAAGTAACGCCAGTATCAGCGAATACTGCTAACCACATATTTACAAATCCAAACACACTAAGAAGTAAAATAATTGTTTTTACCATAAGAGCAAAGATTAAATTTTCTTGAATAATTTTTTTGGTGTATTTTGAAATATCAATAGCAAGAGGAATTTTAGTTAAATCATCCTTCATTAGGACAATATCACTGGCTTCTATTGCTGAGTCACTGCCAACTCCTCCCATAGAAATTCCAATATCAGCTCTTTTTAAAACAGGGGCATCATTAATTCCGTCTCCTACAAAGATAGTGATTTTTCCTTCTTTACTAACTTGTTCGAAATGTTCAAATTTATCTGTTGGAAGCATTTCTGTATAAATTTCATCTATTGCAAGTTTTTTTCCAATTTCTTCTGATACTTCCTTTTTATCTCCAGTAAACATATAGGTTTTAATTCCGTAGGATTTTAGTTTTTTGATGACTTCTTCTGAATTTTCTTTAATTCCATCATCAATGGTAACAGACGCTACATGCTCTCCATCAATATTTAAGTGAAGCATTGCTTCTTCTTTGCAATTACAAAGTTTTTTATTGCCAATAAATATTTTTTTATTATCTAGAGTAAATTCAATTCCTTTTCCGGCATTTTCTTTAAAATCTAAGATATCTTTATTATCTACTTTTTCCTTTTTTAAGTTTAGAATAGATTTTGCAATTGGGTGATTAGAGAATGATTCTCCTTTTCTTAAAATATCAACAACCTCATCATAAGAATACTTATTTTTAAATTTATCCATAATTTCAATTGAAGATACTTTAAATGAACCATTGGTTAGGGTTCCTGTTTTATCAAAGATGATATGACTTACATTGCTTAAATTATCTAGATAATTGCTTCCTTTAATTAAAATTCCTTTCTTACTAGCAACTCCTATTCCTGTAAAATAAGATAAGGGTACAGAAATAGCAATTGCACAAGGACAAGAAATAACTAGAAAGGTAAGTCCTCGATAAATGCCTTCTTTTATAGGGAGATGAAAAATAAGTGGTAATAAAATCATAACTAGTATTGCTGTGATCATGACAAATGGCGTATAAATTTTACTAATTTTAGAAACTAATGTTTCTGTTTTGGTTTTTTTATCCGTAGCACTTTCTAGTAAGTTTAGGATTTTGGAAACTGTAGAGTCTGAAAACAATGATGTTGCCTTCATCTCAATAATATTCCCTAAGTTAATGCTTCCGGATAGAATTTCAGTTCCTTCTTTGATAGATACTTCTTCGCTTTCACCTGTTAAGGCTGAGGTATCTAGTTTGCTTTCTCCTTTGGTAACAATTCCATCAACGGGAATTTTTTCTCCTTTCTTGACAATTAAAATATCATTTATTTTTACTTCTTCAACGGGAATTTTTTCGATTTCTTCTTTATTTTTTCTATTTACATAATCCTCTTTTATGTTTAATAAGTTTTTTATTGAATTTCTAGAATTATTGATTGCTTTTTCTTCTAGTATTTTTCCAATTGTATATAAAGAAATAACCATCATTCCTTCTAATACTTCTCCAATACATAAAGCACCAATGCAAGAGATTGTCATTAAGGCATTTTCATTTATTCCATTTCCTTTTCGTAATAGCTTTAAAGCGTTTATACTCGTTCGATATAATAAAATAGTATAAGAAACTAGATAAAAAATCCATTTAATTATTTTAGAAAGTGGGATAAGGTAACCAATTAATCCAATAGATAAACCTATGATAAGGCTTGAAAGATGAAATTCTTTCTTATTATCTTCTTTAGTCTCCGTAATATAAGCCTCTGGCTCTACTTTTTGAATGAATTCATTTAATTCTTCTATACTGTAGTTTTTTTCTGATTCATAAGAAATTTTACAAGTATTGAAATTGACAATGGCATGATTAAAATTATCATTTTTATTTAATGCTTCTTCTACTTCTCTAGCACAATCAGCACAGTCTAAGTTGTTGATATGATATTGATATTTACGCATAATCTTCTCCTTTCAATTTATGGTTAATATGTTCTAGTCCAATTTCATATAAACGACTGATATGTTCATCATCTAGGGTATAATAAACTTCCTTCCCACTTCTTCTAAATCGTACAATGCCTGCTTCTCTTAAGATGGCTAATTGATGTGAGATGGATGATTTTGTCATATTTAGAACATTAGCAATATCACAAACACACATCTCATGATGATCTAATATCCATAAAATTTTTGTTCTTGTACTATCCCCTAATATTTTGAAAAGTGTTGTTAAATTTTCTAATTCTTTTTCTTTTGGTTTATTTTTTAAAGCAATATTAACAGCATTTTGATGAATGATATTACAGTCACACATTAATTCTTTTCTTTCCATTCTTTCCTCCTTACTTAACTATATTTAGTATAGTGAATGATTATTCAATTGTCAAGAGTTAAAGGGAGCAAATATTCTCCTTCAGTATTTTAAGTAACAAAAAAAGCAGATTATTTCATCTACTTAAAGTACTTATTGTTCTTCATGATTTAGTATAAAGTTTATTTTTTCATTTAATACAATACTAAACTCTTCTTCATCATCTATTGTATTACAGTAAAAATCTAGAAGATAAAACTCATTGTCTATTCGTTCTAAAAAACATTTATATGTTCCATAAATTAGAGAAATCCATCCTTTACTATCATTATATATAATATCTGTTACATACTTAGATATATCTTTTTTATCATTTATTTTTAATTCTTTAATCCACTTTTTATCATACACTAGTTCTAATCCTAATTTAAAATCATCTAATATAAAAGTAATATATGGTGCTTTACCAAGTCTTTTTTTACCATTTTGTTTTACTTGATAATCTCCAAAAGATACTTTATATGAAAGTTTACTATATAGCTTGTTATTTAATTTAATCATATTGATGATATCTCCTTTATTATTTTAAATTTTTCATGATTTTGTAATAGTCTAAATTATTAAGTGAAATATTTGCTATTTTCTTTAAAAATTGATAATTATATGTATGATATAAGTCGTAATATATATTTATTATTTCGATAAAATCTTTTTCAGTTAATTCTAATTTTATATTATTTTCTACACATTTATTTAATATTTCTAATATTTTTTTATTTATTTCTTTAGTTGAATGTACATTCAGTGTTTTTCCTTCAAAATGATTGACTTTTTTTTCTATTTCTTTTAAAGTCATTTTAGTTTTCTCCAATCTTTATTTTAATTTTGTTTTTTTCTACAATATTTTTTTCTTACTTTATGTTCTTTTGAATAGCTGCCAATTTCTTTACTTAACTCTAATAATACTTGATCTGGTAAATTAATGTTAGAAAAATCAGGTTTTTTATTTTTGGGTAAGGTATTTTTAATAATGATCTTTAGGTTATTTAATCCTATATTATAATCTAGACAAATTTGTTTATATATTCCATATGAAATAATGCCGGATTCTAATTCAAGTAAATGTCTTACTAGGCTCATATCTAAAATATCCATGACATCTTGTACTTTGTATTCTTTTATGAAATCTATTTCTTTTTTGTTGCAAATCTCTTCTTTAATTAATCCTCTTATTGATTTTGCAAGAGATTGTAAGTAATTATCTTTCATCATTCTTAATTTTTGTACTTCACCATATTTAACGCCAATACTTTCTAAATAATCTATAAATAAATAATCTATTGCATATGTTGGGATTTCATGAAATCCATAATATGTTTCATTTGGAATTTTTGGCTTAAAATAAAAATCAATACAATGCATTATTTCATGGTTAAAGGCTTGAAAATCAATAATTAGGTTATTTCTTTTTATGGTACAAAAAGCTTTTCCATTAATATAATCACAAAATGTTATTCCAGCGGCATTACTATATAATTTTGAATATGTATTTGAAAAATTGATATTTTCTTTATCGTTAAAAGTTTTTAATGCCATTTGATAGATATCATTATCTTCTAAATTTTGATAAAACTGTTTTGATATATTTAATAATGTTTCATTACTTGATGGGAAAAAATCAAAATTAAGGTTTTCATTTGGCGTTATTGTAGGTTCTGTATTAATAACATTTTCCACAATATCTAATAAAAATTCTAGATAAGTTTTATCCATATAATAATCAGTATTGGTAATTATTTTTTCAAAATTACCTGTATATTTGGCACTTGGTCTGTTTAAAGAAAATTTTCCTTTAGATAAAGTATCTAGAATATTATACATTTTAGTATTTTTGATAGTTCCACAGTTATCAATCATACTTATATATGACCCTAGAGTTATTTCTAATATTTCTTTTCTACTTTTATCAGTGCAAGTTTTAAGTTCATCTAATATTTGTTTTTTTTGGATTTTTAGTTTTTGTATATTCCACATATAAATTTCTCCATTTTGTATTATATTTTATTTTTTATTAATAACTTTGTAATATTTTTTGTATTCTTGATATTTAACTTTAATAATATCTATGGGAACTAATTGATGATAGCATTTATACTGATAAGTATTATTGTCTTTTATCATTGAATTATCTTTTTTAAATACATAAATATATCCAATTATATCATCAAATACATTTACATTCTCCATTATCATTAATGGGTAGGTATTATTATTAGGTATTTCAAAATTCCAATCTAGTTCCGAACTTAATTTTTTTATTGTATCTTTGAAAGCATATGGTGTAGATTTTAAAAAGCTAGGAAATAAAAAAATAGCTGTAGCAATATTATTTTTATTGTGATTTGAATCATTAGTTAATTTTGGTTTTAAGATACTTAATTTTTTAGGACTACCATGAAATAAATATTTAGGGTTATTTATATCTTGATTTAAATATTCTTCTATCATTTTATTTCCTTTTACTGTTAAAATTTTTTTCTTGATTATTTTTGTATTGTACAATTTCTTTTGTAATATCTATTGAATTCTTACTAAATATATTTTTTAAATATCCTTGATTATTAACTCCTTTTTCTGGTGGAAGAAATTCATATATTCTAATCCAACTTATTACTTCTTCATTCATTGGAAATCCTAAACTTTTATTATATTCTATATGAGTTTTCATTTGTGCTAAAATGGCTTCTTCTTCGTTTTTAAATTCATGTATTCCTTTATTTTGGTTATCAGCATGTTCAAACCAATACCATTTATCATTGTTCTTATTCTTGTAAATTAAATATGTATGACATCCGTATGGATATTTGGTATTATGTTCAAAAAAGATAAATATTGTTTTTATTTTATAATTATTTTGTTTAAACCAAGTTCTTTCTAATTCTGTTTGATCCCAACAATGACCGATACCTATTGTTGCTATTTCTTTTCCTTCTCTAAATTTCCAATCATGATTACATACTTCTTGAAATTTATCTAAATTCCAATCATAATACTTTCCATTTTTATCTATAACACCATACTTAATATTTTTTTCCATAAATTCAAATAATTCTTCTGTAGTTTTTACTGTTTCAAATAAAGTTTTCCTTTTATACATTTCTTTTGTTAAATAGTACTGATAATTTTCAACTGTTTCATCTAAATATGTATATTCTACTAATTTGGTTTCGTTTTTTCTTATAAAACCACATTTTTCCATAAGCATCCATGAGGATGGATTTTTTACTGCTGCTAATGTTTTTATCTCTTTAATTTCACATTCGTTGAACATATAATCAATCATCTTGCTTGCTGCTTCTGTAGCATATCCCATTCCTTGATATTTTGGATCAATAAACCATCCGATACCTCTTATACTTGGGTCATTTATTTGATTATCCTCATCACGGGCTTCATGGCAAGTTATTCTTCCTATACATTGATTAGTATCTTTTAAATAGATGCTCCATTTAAAAGTATCTTTATCATTTGCATGTTTCATTTCTTCAATGTAGTATTGTTCCTGTGTTTCCCATATTTTTAATTTTTCTCTAAACTTTCTAGGAACAGTTAAATAATACTGATTAATTTCAAAATTCATTATAAGTTGCCATAAGTAGTATTGTTCTTTCATTGTTTGAGGTCTTAATTCTAATCGATTTGTTTTTAATAATCTACTTCCCAAATACTTCATTCTCTCGTTTCCTTCTTTCTGATTTAAATTAATATTACTCTCACTCTAAATTCACACTTGCTATTCCACTTCATCCATAGAAAATCTCAAATCAAGTATATCACACAAACAATTCTTTTTCTTTACTATTTTAAATTTTTTAGAATTTATTCCTAATTGGTATTTTAATTCCAAAAAGAAAAAAGTAAAGCGCTACTTCTAATCTTCACTCTTCTAAAATCATTATAAATCAACTCTACCCATTAATAAATCTATGGCATTAATTTGTCTTATTCCCTCATAATCAGCACTATCATAATCTAAGGTTATAATATATTTAGGATAATTATCATGAATTTCTTTTAATGGAGTTAATTCTCTTTCTAATGTTTTTTCATCTCGAACGGAAAGAGATACTTGAATATATTTTAACCCATCATTCTTCTTTACAACAAAATCAACTTCACTATCTTCATATTTTCCAATATAAATATCATAATTTCTTCTTTTTAACTCTAAAAATATAATATTTTCTAAAATGCTTCCTAAGTCTTTAACAGAGCCTAATAAATAATTTCTAAGTCCTAAATCACAAACATAATACTTATCTCCTGTTTTTAAATATTCTTTTCTTTTGATATCATATCTTGATATTTTATAAATAATATAGCTTTCTATTAAAGCATTTAAATAACTTTCTACTGTATTTACAGAACATTTACGATGATTAGAAGCAAGAGTATTGGCAATTTTATTTGTAGAAACAAGTTGTCCAATATTATCAAAAAGAAACTTAATAATACTATCTAGTATCATTGTATCTTTAATATTATTTCTTGAAACAACATCTTTTAACAATACAGTATGATAAACACCATCTAAATAATTTCTAATAAGTTCTTCATCATTATCTAAATTGAGTAAATAAGGAAATCCCCCATTTTTAATATAAGTATGGTACTTTCTTTCTTCATTATCTAACCCATAATATTCTAAATACTCTAAAAATGACAAAGGTAGCATATGAATTTGCATATATCTTCCTGTTAAATAAGTAGCAAGTTCACCTGATAACATATAAGAGTTTGAACCCGTAATATAAATATCGACATTTTCTTTAATATATAACCCATCTACTGCTTTCTCAAAATTTTTCAAGATTTGGACTTCATCTAAGAAGATGTAATTCATCTTATTTTCAAGTAAACGACTCTCAATTGATACGAACAATTCTTTCCAGTCATTAAATTTCATATCATTAGGATTTTCAAAATTCAGACTAATAATTTGTTCCTTCTTAACACCATTTTTTAAAAGATAATCTTTATACAGTTCAAATAATGTTGATTTCCCGCATCTTCTTATTCCTGTTACGACTTTTATAATATGCTTATCTTTTAACTTTAGCAAAAAATTCATGTACTCTTTTCTTTCTATCATTTTCCTCACCTCATTATCATTATATACAATTTAAATAATTTAGTAAAGTTTTTTCAGTCAATTGAAAAAATAACATTTTATTTAACACTTTTTTCAAACATAAAATTTATTCCAAATAAGTATTTTAATTCAAAAAAAGCAAATCACTAAGTTTACTTTCCCTTCTTTAATTCATATACTTCATCTACCATTTCACATACTTCTTTGGAGTGTGTTACAATAATGATACACTTATTTTCTTCATGAGCTAGTTTTTTAAAGATATCTAATATTTCTTTTTCGGTTTCTTTATCTAGGTTGCCTGTTGGTTCGTCGGTGATAATCATTTTTGGACAGTAAGATAAACTTCTAGCGATAGCTACTCTTTGTTGTTCTTAAAACTCCAATTTCATATTTTTTTCTCTGATATTGATCATATTTAAAATAAATAGAACAATACCTCCTATTCCTAAAGTAATTATAAAGAAAATGGTGGCAAATGATTTTACATTGGATACTCCTGATAGAGCAGATGTGACTTCTTCTTCATTTGTTTCTACTTTATAATTTTTATCTAAGCCTTTGTTATAAAAATCTTCTTCAATATCGTCTTTATTATCATATGAATCAATAATGAAAGTTGGTTTAAGATTTACTTTGATATTTTCATTTTTATCACCTTTGTTTAATATAAATCGGTATTCTTAAATTAATCTTAAAAGAATAATTGATAAAATTATAACAAAAAAGAGATTTGTTTCATCTTTTGAAAATACTTATAGAGATTTGTTTTTAATATTATTTTATTTGTGGTATTTTTTCCTTTATTTTTAATACTATTAATTATGGTAAAGGAGATAAGTAATTAATGTCTAAAAAAGATATTTGTTATATTTATTCAGAAGAGTTTATTTTTTCTTCAAATAATTTATCTGAAGAAAAAATAAGAGAATTATTTAATCAAAAGATGTATTCTATAATTTTGAAAATAGAGGATTATAATGCTTTAGAGGATGATGAGTAAAAAAATGAATGTAAATACAAAAAATAGTAAAAAGAGATTAAGGGTAGTTTTATATTTACGATTATCTAAAGAAGATTTGTATAAATTAAGTCCTTCTGAGAAATCTCAAAGTATTAAAAATCAAGAGATAATACTTAGAACTTATGCGTTAGAAAATGGATGGAATATTGTTGGGGTTTTTGATGATGAAGATTATTCTGGTTCTGATCGAGAAAGACCTAATTTTAATAAAATGATTAAGGAATGTAAAGAAGGGAATGTTGATATTGTTTTAGTAAAAACACAGGCTAGATTTGCTCGTGATATTGAACTGGTGAATGAATATGTTCATAATAAGTTCAGGCAATGGAATGTTAGATTTGTTACTTATATTGAAAAAATTGATAATACTAAAGATGAAACTAAGAAGACAAGTCAGATTATTGCGATGAAAGATGAATGGCTTCTTGAAGATACTTCTAAAAATATTAGGGAAACTTTAAAATCAAAAAGAGCAAAAGGGCAATTTACGGGAAGCTTTGCCCCTTATGGTTATATAAAAGATAGGGAAAATAAAAATCATTTATTGATTGATCCGATAGCATCTTTAAATATAATTAGGATATTTGAAGAATATAATATGGGATATGGAATGGATAAAATTGCTAATAGATTATCTAGAGATAATATCTTAAGTCCTTTAGAGTATAAGATATTTAATGGGAGTAAAATTAAAATTCCTATAAAAAGAAAAGATTATGTTAATTATATTAATAAAGCAGGCACTTATGTTATTGATATTAATTATACAAATAATCAGAAGAAAATATTAAAAAATATAACTACTATTGAAGTTATTTCTAATGCGTTATTATTTAATAATACTTTTAATATAAGACTTTTAAAAAAGAAAAATAGTAAAATTAAAATTTATTATTCAATAAAGGATTTAAATAAGTTAGATATTATTATTGATAATGGTAAATATTTATTTAAAAATAAACCAAATTTTAATAATGATGACTGTTGGAAGGAATTTAAATTAAATGATACACTGCCTAAAGATGTTACTTGTATTGCTACTTATATAATGGACTTAGATAGAATGCATAATATTTTTTATAGTTTTGAAATTACATTAAAAGAGAATAGGAATCATTTAAAATATTATTATTATATATTTGCTTATGCTGATTATTATAATACTCATTTAAATTATCATATTAAAGTTAGAAATAAATACAATTGGAGTGCTACTACTATTAGAAAAATATTATTTGATGAGGTATATATTGGAAATTTGGTACAGTTTAAGACTACTACTGTCAGTTATAAAAATCATACTCTTATTTATAATAATAGTGATAATCAAATAAGAGTAGAAAATACTCATGAGGCTATTATTAATTTAAGGTTATGGAATGCAGTTCAAATAAAATTATCTCATAATAAAAGATGTTGTAAAGGTGGAAAAGTTCATTTATTATCTAATAAAGTTTACTGTCAATGCTGTCAAAAAATATTTTATAAATGTGGAAAGAACATAGATGGTATGGGATATTTATGTTGTAAAGATAAGTTAACTAGTTGGTCTAATTGTGATAATAAAAAATGGATTAATGAAAGGTTTTTACATGAATATATTTTACAAAAGTTTAATATTTTATTAGATAAATATTATTCTATAAATAAACAGATTAAATATGATAATTCTTTTGTTGAAAATAATTTATTTCAAGAAAAAATTAAAGTTTTACTTAAAGAAAAGAAAGAGATTAGTTTTGAGTTAGATAATAAAAAAGGGTATTTTAAAAATTTATATTTGGATTTTAAAAATGGTATTCTAAATAAAAAACAATACTTTTATTTAAAAGAAGAAGATGAGGTAGAAATGAAACGATTGGAACAAAGATTAAAAATTATTGAAAGAAATTTGAAAAGTATTTATAAAGAAAAAAATGAGAGAAAAAATAGATATTTATTATTTAATAAATATAAAGAAATCAATACTTTAAATAGTTTTATTGTAGATAATTTTATCGATAAGATTATTATAGGGAAATATGATTTAATAACGAATAGTCGTAATATTAAAATTATTTGGAATTTTTTATAATATATTTCAAGAAAACTTTATATGTGGCTACTGGTCCAACTGGACCTACTGGACCTCAGGGAACTGCAGGGGCTACACCAACTTTGACAATTGGGACAGTAACAACAGGAAATCCCGGTACACAGGCTGCTGCTACAATAACAGGAACAGAACCAAATTTCATTTTAAATTTAACTATTCCTCAGGGACCTACTGGACCTACAGGTTAATTTAGATGAACAAATATAAAGTATGCGTTTATGCTATTTGTAAAAATGAGGAAAAGTTTGTTACTAAATGGGTAAATTCAATGAAAGAGGCTGATAAAATATTTGTATTAGATACTGGATCAGAAGATAATTCTGTTTCTTTACTGAAAGAATTAGGCGTTATTGTAAAGGAAAAAATTATCAAACCATGGAGGTTTGATGTTGCTAGAAATATTTCTTTAAATATGGTAGATAAAGATGCTGATATTTGTGTTTGTACTGATTTAGATGAAATATTATTACCTGGCTGGCGGGAAAATTTAGAGAAAAATTGGGAAAAAGAATTAAATTGTCTTTTTTATCGATATAATTGGAGTTTAGATAAAAATGATGTTCCTAAAGTTAGTTTTTACTTAGGAAACATTCATGATAGGTTTCATTATCAATGGACTCATCCTGTTCATGAAGTTTTATCTTATTTAGGAAACGATGAAGAAAAAATAAAATATACTGATGATATTACTTTAAATCATTATCCAGATGTTTCTAAAAGTAGAAGTAGTTATCTTCCTTTGTTAGAATTATCCGTTAAAGAAGATAGTTCTGATGATAGGAATATGCATTATCTCGGAAGAGAATATATGTATTATGGTAAATATCAAGAATGTATTGATACTTTAATTCATCATTTATCAATGAAAAAAGCTACCTGGAAAGATGAAAGATGTGCTTCTATGCGATTTATTGGAAGAAGTTATAAATTCTTAAAAAGATATGATGAAGCTAAAATGTGGTATGAAAAGGCAATTAAAGAAGCACCTTATTTAAGAGATGCTTATGTGGAATTAGCATTACTTTACTATGAACTTCATGATTATGGAAATATGATTAAGTATTGTCATCAAGCACTTAGGATAAAAGAAAAGAAGGATACTTATATTAATGAAGTATTTAGTTGGAATTATACGATTTATGATTTACTTTCTGTAGGATTTTTTGAAATAGAAGATTTTGAAAAAGCACTCTTTTATTCTAAGATGGCTGTTGATATGGAACCTGATAATCAAAGATTAATTGACAATTATCAAATTATTTTGGATACAGTAAACCGATATACAGATTAATGCATATCGGTTTCTTTTAGTGATTGAAAAAACGGTTTATATGCTGAAGCTAAAGCATAGGTAGTTTCAATCTCTTTTAAAGTATAAAATTGATAAGGTAGATTTTTGATGGTTTTTAAGATAATTTTATAAGACTTCATTTGCCATTTTTTATGTGTAAAAATATGAGTATAATTTATATCTTTTTGAATATTCTTATAAGAAATTGAATTTTTTTCTAGATAAGAAACAATTTCTTTTTTGAAAACGTTTCCTTCTAATTGAGGGAAAGACCATAAATTTTGAAGAAGACTTTCTTCTTTTCTTTGATATAAAGCATATTTATTTTGGTACTGATAAAGAAGTACAGTATAAAATTCTTCTTTTTTTGTACTTTTCTTTTTCTTCACAGGAAGTGATAAATAAGTATTTTTTTTATAAGATAAACAATCTTTGTTTAATGGGCATTGTAAACATTTTGGAGTTCCTTTTGGTAAACAGACTGTTTCTCCCAATTCCATCATCCCTTGATTAAAATCTCCGGCATCTATGGGTATCACTTGCATTAAATAGTGCCGAATTTCTTTTTTTACTTTTGGTTCATCTATGTTCCTTTTATCATTGAAAAATCTTGTAAATACTCTTAGAACATTACCATCAATAGTTACTTCTTTTTGATTGAAACAAATAGAAGAAATAGCACTTGCTGTATACTCTCCAATTCCAGGAAGTTTTAGGATTTCCACATATTCTGTGGGAAACTTTCCTTGATATTCTTGTTCAATAATTTGGGCAGTTTTTTTGAGGTTTTTAGCCCTAGAATAATAACCTAATCCTTCCCATAACTTTAATAATTTTTCTTCATCAATGGTAGCTAAATCATGAATTGTTGGTAAGAATGTGATAAATCTTTCATAGTAAGGAATGACAGCTTCTATTCTTGTTTGTTGAAGCATGATTTCTGATATCCAAATATGATAAGGATTGTTGTCTTTCCTCCAAGGAAGATCTCTTTTATTTTTTTGATACCATATACTTAATTTTGCTAATTCGTTTTTCATGATAAAGTACTTAATAATTCCTTTTTCTATTTATATCATTTGAACCTGGATAGTTTTTTTTGATTTCCTTTGATAATATTTTTGCTTTTTCTGTTGTATCAAGAATTGGTTCTTGCAATGTTATTGTTGATGGTAATTCTTCAGTAAAAGAATAATTATTTTGCTGGTTTAATTTTGCTTCTGATACTAAAAAGCAAGAAGATTTTGGTACTTTATCTTTAATGAAGGCAGTAGCATCTATTAAAGAAACTTCTCCATTGGAAAATGTTATTTTGTTTAACGCATGAAAATTATCATTATGATTTGCTGATATTACTTCAATATTTAATCCTAAATTTCTTCCTGTTATAGCGATAAAGTTGGCAATATCTGTACATAATCCTTGTCCCATTAAAAGAATGCTATTATAGTTAGAGTCGATGGGAATATTATCTTTAAAATCAAAGTCATATTCTGATACAAAGGGAATTTGGTTACAATATTTATAGCAGTCATATGAATACTTAAAATAATTAGTAGTGAAATCAAAGAGAAGAGATGCTTTTTCTGATTCATTTTTAGGAATTGATAAAGTACTTAATAAGATTTCTTTCATTTGTAAGGCAATTTCATTGGTTGTTGGCTGATTTAATTTTAATATTGTATGATAAATTTGTTGATAATTATCTAGACTTGCTTTTAATGTTTGGATGTTTCTATTTTTTAAAGTTTCCGGATTAATTTCTCTTTCTTTCATTGCCAATAGGGCGATTTTATATTGTTTTTGAAATTTCTTTTGTGATTCTTTATCTAGACTCTCTATCATATTTTTATTTTCTTCATACTTTTTAATAGAATATATTACTAATTCATCATAAATATCTTTAATATCTTCATCAGTAAAAAACGTTTCGAGCATTTTATCCTCCTTAATTTAAGAAAAGCGTAAGGATAAGCCATACGCTTTCATATTAATTTTCATTATTTATTTCTTCTTCTATTCTCATTAATTGGTTGTATTTACAAATTCTATCTGTCCTTGACATTGATCCAGTTTTAATTTGTCCTAAATCTAGTCCTACTGCTAAATCAGCAATTGTTGTATCTTCTGTTTCTCCACTTCTGTGGGAAATAATTGTTTTGTATCCATTTTCTCTTGCAAGTTTTATTGTTTCTAGAGTTTCAGTTATTGTACCAATTTGATTTACTTTTAAAAGAATAGCATTACCTGCATGTTTATCAATTCCCATTTGTAAACATTTTTTGTTGGTTACAAATAAATCGTCTCCTACTAATTGAATTTTATCTCCTAAGCGTTCTGTTACTTTGGTAAATCCTTCCCAATCGTTTTCATCCACTGGATCTTCAATAGAGATAATTGGATATTTATTTACTAATTCGTCATAAAAATCAATTAATTCGTCAGTAGTAAGACTTCTTCCTTCTCCTTTCAAATTATATTTTCCATCTTGATAGAATTCACTAGCTGCTACATCTATTGCAATGTTAACATCTTCTCCAGGAACATATCCTGCTCTTTTGATCGCTTCCATGATTAATTCGAATCCTTCTGTGTTAGATTCTAAATTAGGAGCAAATCCTCCTTCATCTCCTACTCCAGTAGCTAATCCTTTTTCATTTAATACTTTCTTTAAATTGTGGAATACTTCGGAACCTACACGTACTCTTTCTTTGATTGTATCGCGATTAGGAATAATCATGAATTCTTGGAAATCTAATTTATTGTCTGCATGAGCTCCTCCATTGATAATATTCATCATTGGTCTAGGCAAAGTTTTTCCTTCTCCTATATATTTATATAAAGGTAATCCAGCTTCTTTAGCACTTGCTTTCATTGCGGCCATAGAAATTCCTAGAATAGCATTTGCTCCATATTTAGATTTTGTTTCTGTACCATCTGCTTCTATCATTGCATAATCTAATGCTTTTTGATCTTTAGCATCTAGTCCTATTACTAAATCTCTTAATGGTCCATTGACATTGGCAACAGCTTTTTCAACACCTTTTCCCATATATCTTGTTCCACCATCTCTTAATTCTAAGGCTTCTCTTTCTCCAGTTGATGCTCCACTTGGAACAGCTGCTCTTCCCATTGTTCCATCTTCTAGAATTACATCTACTTCAACTGTAGGATTTCCTCTAGAGTCTAATATTTCTCTTCCTTTTACGTCTTTAATTTTCATTATAACACTTCCTTCTATATAAGTATTTTATCACAAAAATAATACTTATATAGAATTTTTAATAAATAGTTAATTATCTTCTTTAGAATTGACATTTTTATGTAAAATATATATAATTTTAATAAATAGAAATGAGTGATGATGTGGAAAGTTTAGTTAATTTTTTTATAGGATTATTTGGAGGGGCTGCTAAGGAAGTTGTTATTTTTATTATTTCTTTAATGCCTATTTTGGAACTTCGAGGAGGACTTTTGGCTGCGTCTCTTCTTCATGTAGAATATATAAAGGCTGCAATGATTTGTGTAATTGGTAATGTATTACCTATTCCTTTTGTACTTCTATTTTTAGAAAAGATATTAGATTTATTTGAAAAATGGAAAGTTACGAAAAAAGTAGTTGTTTGGTTAGAGAAAAAGGTAGATAATAAAAGAGAACAAATTGATAAATATGGCTATTTAGGTCTTGCTTTATTTGTTGGTATTCCTTTACCTGGTACTGGTGCTTGGACCGGCTCTTTACTTGCCGTTATGCTTGGAATGAACAAAAAGAAGTCTTTTCTCTTTATTTTGATTGGTGTTCTTATGGCA
>UMBX01026560.1_pt1 | contig 18324 bp, 10 predicted proteins | sample 1964081 | NCBI WGS metagenome assembly UMBX01 (sample SAMEA4835952, study PRJEB28245) | human gut metagenome | biome: gut microbiome; material: fecal sample | place: Denmark | collected 2008
AATTTTAGGGAGTATTCTCTAATTTTTTTATAGAAAGGTATGGGCTTAATGAAAAAGGATATAAATATTTTAATTGATGAGATAGTTTCAAATGTAAAAGATGAATGGCCTGTTCTTTATAAGATTAGATATGTTTACTTAGCAGTAGGAAAAGAGTTAATGAGAGATACTGATTTCTTTTTATCAGTAGATGGTAAGTTAGGAAGTGCTAATTTATCTAATCAAGAAATTATTGATATTTATAATAGTGATAAAGGACGTGGTCTTGCAGTAATTTGCAAATCTGCCTCTTCTATTTTAAAGATGGCTTATGATAGATTAGGAATTCATTCTGAATTAATTGAAACTAATACTTCTTTAGCAACAATTTATGATAGTGGAGAATTTTTAATTAATCACTGGTTTTTGGCAGTATATGATGATAAAGGAAAAGCCTATTTTATGACATTAACTCCTGATTTAGGGTATATCCAAATGAATATGGAAACTAAACATTTTGCTTCTAATATTCCTTATATTAGAGATTTTGGTTCTAAGAAGATGCAAGTATATAAGGGAGAAGAAATCAAACCCAGTTTTATTTCTAGAAATGAATTAAAAGAAATTGATATTGCTATTGGTTATATCAAAAATGAATATCTATATAATGCCAAATACCAAAAAGGAAAACAATGGAAAAAGAACTATAATAATGCAGCTTTTGCTATGTTAAAAAATGAAATACATGACAATAAACTTTTTTATGAACTCGCTTTACAAAAATCTTCCTTTTATCAAGCTTGTACAAATTTTAAAGGAGAAAATGGTAAATCTATTTCTTTTACTCAAGATGATTTAACCAAACTGACAGATGAAGATTGGAAATATTTTAATAAAGCTGTATGTGAACAAGTTTTAAACAAAATAAATCAGATTTTAGGATATGAGATATTTATCATTCCAAATATTGATAGTAAACATTGGAATTATAAATCTTGGTTATTAAATCTCTGTATTCAACTACAAGATGAAATATTAAAAAGAATGATTTCAAAAGATGAAATAAATACTAACATAGCTATTGATTTAGATTGTTTTGAATATAGTAAATGGTCTAGAGAGATAAAATCAAAATATAAATTTAATCAATCTTATGATGATATCTTAAATATTTTAGATAAAATGAATTCTTTAGTAAAAAGTACAAATAAAAAAGAAACAAGAAAGAATATTGGGGTTTTACTTCATAAACTAGGTTACCATTTTATTTCTCAAAAATATGTTTATGAAAAAAATATTGATAAAGATGGATATTTATCTAATCATTATATTGCAAATAAGTTTAATCTTTTATTTCCTTATGTATTTAGTTGTAATGATGTTATTACGGATTTTAATAAAATGGGTTATAGTGAGCAAGTTGCTATTATGAAAGAAACTGTGCTGTTAATGTTTTTTGAAATAACTAAAAATAATTCTAGTAATTTTAATGGATATAATGAAAATTATAATGCTATTTTTAATCGGATACAGATGTATACTGTTAGAAACAAAACAACACAGGAGTATTCAATTGTTTTTAATATTCCAAGTAATAAAGATGAGAATGATTATTATTTCTTTTATAATCCTGGAAAGAACTTATTTAGAACTTTTAATTTTTTAGATTTTTGTAATGATTATATTATTGTTAGTGATCGACTTAAAAATAAAATAAGTATTATGGATTTAGAAAACATCGAAAAAAACAGAAAGAAATTTTAACGTTGCTTTCTGTTTTTTAATAGTTCTTGTACTTTATCATAATAAACTAAAAACCGTAAGTATTGAGAATTGTTAACATCTTTCTTGACCTCAGTGATATGAATATTTTGATTTTGAAAAATTTGAATAATATTAGGAATCTGTTTATCTATTAAATCATCATTTTGAGATTTCATTAAAATATGATACTCATACCCCAAATCATCAACTTTTTTAGAATATAGATATGTTTCGTGATTATTTTCATCTGTATAAACAAAAATATTAAAAATATTATCTTTCATTTTTAACACCTTATTTCTTAATACATTGTAACATTTTTATTTAGAGGATGCAACTTATCAAAAAATATTAAATGGAATACATTTTAGTTCATTACATATATATAATTACATATTTAAAAATCTTTTATCTGGAACTAATTTTTTTGTTCCATTAATAATAAACTAATAGAGTTATTTGTATAATCCTTTATAATATTGCAATTATCAGAACTTTTCTTTAATAAAAATTGTTCATTATCATTAGCTGAAAAATAATTTTTTTCTGTTTGAGTAATTAAAATATCATTTTTTTCATTGAAATTGTATTCTTCTGTTTCATCAAGTGACATATAAGATCCTTGTGCATTGGATTGGCTAAATTTGTAATTTAAAGTTAATTTGTTGTCTTGAATTGTATATGTTCCATAAAGATAAGAAGATGCTGTTTGAGTTTGTTTGAAATAAAAAGTTCCATCCTCTAATAAATCTAATATAATAATATGAGTATCATCACTATTTTGATATTCATATTCTCCTACATAACTTTTTTCATTTTCTTTTTTTGAAGTATCATTAACTACTTCATTATTGGAATCAACTTTTATCTCCTTATTATTAAGGTTAATTGTACCACTTGCAAATAGGATACATAATACTCCTAGTATGATTATAATTACTCCCATTAGGAAAATAATTATATGATTATTTTTCTTATTCATTCTTCACTCCTCCTATTTTAAGGATAGCAAATTCATTTTATTATTTCAATTGAAAAAAATAACTTTACAAAAGATAACATTTCTTCTGTAAAGTTATTTTTATTTAAGGAAAGATAAAATTTAAGTATTTTATTTTTCAAAATAACTATCCCCAATAAATTCTCTTAAGATAGATAATTTAGGAATATCATTACTTGGTACTGGTAAAACTAATTTTAAAATTTCCAATAATCGAATTGCTGTATGATATTCTGGATCTTCTGGTGGTACTGAGTATAATAAAGGTTCTACATAAGTTTTTAAAACACTTAATTCATAAACTAAGAAAGTATTAAAGATAACATTTGCTTCATCTTGATATGGAAAGACATATTTTTCTTCTCCCCTTCTAACATCTTGCCAAGAAGATAGTGTTTTTGATGGACTATGCCCTCTCGTTCGATAGTCTCTTACCATTCTACGAAGTAATCTAATATCTGTTAAACTAATACGATTATCATTATCAATATTTAAATAAATTAATGGACTAATATAGATTTTATATTTATTTTTCTTAGGAATTTCTTTACTTATCTCTTCATTTAGTGCATGTAATCCTTCTACAATTAGAATATCATTTTCAGATAATTTTAGTGGACGATTGAATTCTTTTTTACCTGTAATAAAATTATATGTTGGTGTTACTACAGATACTCCTTTTAAAAGTTTCTCCATTTGATTATTAAATAGTTTAGTATCTATTGCTTTTATTCCTTCATAATCTGGTTTTCCATTTTCATCTAAAGGTGTTTTTTCTCTTTCTTGGAAATAATCATCTAAAGATAAATGATGAGGACTTAAGCCTAATGTTCTTAAGTATAATGCAAGTTTTTTTGCTGTAGTAGTTTTTCCTGATGAAGATGGTCCTGATAATAAAACTACTTTTATTTTTTCTTTACTAAAGGCAATTTCATTGGCAATAGATAGAAGTTTATAATCTTGTAAAATTTCTGCTAAGTTGATGATTTCTCCTGCTCCTCTTTCAATAATTGCTTCATTTAATTCTCCAATATTATTAATATGTAATAAATTTCCCCATTTTGCATATTCTTCTAGACTGTCTACATACTTTTCATGATAAGTAAATTTTGTTATTTTTCCATTTGTATGAGTAAAGGGAAATCTAAGGACAATACCTTTGCCTTCTAATAAAGTTAAATCAAACTTCTTTAAAATACTAGCATCATTTGGTAAATCTCCAATAATATAATTATAAATGCCATCAAATTTATATAATTTTACAAAGTTAGAAATAGTATAAGATAAAGTCTTTACTTTGTCTTCTCTTTTTAATTTTTTGAAATACTCTATTGCTTCTATTCTTGAAGTTTCTAATGGTTCGAATGGAAGAGATGCTTTTACTTTAGAACGCATTAATTCTTTTATTTTTTCTACATCTTCATCTGTTATTTTTTTATCAATTTCACAATAAATTCCTTTATCTATCGGATGTCTTATTTTGATTTTTGTATCTTTTCCTAAAATTCTTAATGTACAAGTTTCAAATAAGAAAATAAGGCCTCTTTCATAAATTTTATTTCCTTGAGGAGTAGTAATATCATACAATTCTAATGTTCCACTTTTCATAATTGCATCATCATAGCCAATTAGTTGATTTTTAAATTTAGCACTAATAATATCAAATGGGTAATTTTCTTTAATATCTTCAATAATTTCTTTTAGTTTTACTCCTTTTTTATATTCTTTTTTATCTCCGTTTGAGAAAGTTATGATTATATTATCCATGTTTTTATCACCATTTTCCTTCTTATTCTTTTACTATTAGTCTATTTTTATTATACAATACTTATGTGGATTTTGTCAAAAAAAAATCTGAATAAAATTATGGTTAACAGATTAAACTATTTATAGGTGATAATATGAATTTAGTTCCAACAGTTATTGAGAAGTCTAATTATGGAGAGAGAGCTTATGATATTTATTCTAGGCTTCTTAAAGATAGAATTATTATTTTAAGTGGAGAAATTAATGATGTAATGTCTAATAGTATTGTTGCACAACTTTTGTATTTAGATGGAATTAATCATGATGATATTAGTATTTATATTAATTCCCCTGGAGGATCGATTACATCTGGGATGGCAATTTATGATACGATGAATTTTGTTACAAGCAATGTTAGTACAATTTGCATCGGTATGGCTGCTTCAATGGCTGCATTTCTTTTGTCTAGTGGAGAAAAGGGAAAGAGGTATTGTTTAGAAAATGCTGAGGTAATGATTCACCAACCATTAGGTGGGGCTCAAGGTCAGGCAACGGAAATTAAGATTGCAGCAGAAAGAATACTGAAATTGAAAAAGAGATTAAATAAAATTCTTTCTGAAAATACTGGTAAAAGTTTACGTAAAGTAGAAAAAGATACCGAAAGAGATTACTTTATGGAAAGTAATGAAGCCTTAAAATATGGAATTATTGATAAAATATTAAAGAAAAGGTAATTTTCCTTTTCTTTTGTTATGATTTTATAAATTTTGATAGGTAGAGATAATAGATTCGGCTACTTTTAGTCCATCCATTGCTGAGGTAGTTATTCCACCAGCATATCCTGCACCTTCTCCACAAGGATAGATTCCTTTGATTGATGACTCTAAATTTTCGTCTCTTTGAATTCTAACAGGAGATGAAGTTCTACTTTCCACACCAGCTAAAAGGGCATTATCATCATTAAATCCTAGAATTTTTTGATCAAAATTAGGAAGTGCCTCTTTGATAGAATCAGTTATATAACTTGGAAATAATTTATTTAAATCGGCTAGTTGATAATCTCCTTTAAAGATTGGTTTGATGTTTCCTAATTTTTGCTTTTCCACAGAATTGTGGAAATCTTTTATTGTTTGAATTGGAATTTTACCGTTTCCTAAAATATAAGCTTTTTCTTCTAAATTTCTTTGAAATGTCAAACCATCTAGTGGGTTAGTTCCATAGTCTTTTGGGGAGACGGTTACTACAATCGCACTATTGGCATTTTGGCTATTTCTATCATGATAACTCATCCCATTAATGGCTAATCTTTTTTCTTCAGATGAGGCATTTACCACATATCCTCCTGGGCACATGCAAAATGAATATACTCCCCTTCCCTCTTTCGTTTGATAAGTTAGTTTGTAACTTGCTGGTGGCAGAAGTTTAGTATTTTTTCCATATTGATTAATATTAATTAATTCTTGAGGATGTTGTATTCTAAGGCCTACCGCGAAAGGCTTTGGTTCTAGATAAAATGCTTTTTTATCTAACATTTCAAAAGTATCTCTGGCACTGTGACCAATGGCTAAGACTAAAATATCAGTATTTATTATTTCTTTATGATTAATTTCAATAGAAGTAATCTTATTTTCTTTTATATTAATATTGGTAAGGGTTGTATTATAATGAAACTCTCCTCCAAAGCCAATTATCTTTTTTCTTAAGTTAACGATGACTTTTCTTAAAACATCTGTTCCAATATGAGGATTATTAGTATATAAAATATCTTTATCGGCACCCGATTCAACAAATATTTCAAAAATTTTCTTCATTCGGAAACTTTTGTCTTTTACTAAAGTATTTAATTTTCCATCTGAAAAAGTTCCTGCCCCCCCTTCGCCAAATTGAACATTTGAATTTTTATTTAGTATTCCTGTTTTCCAAAATTCTTCAACAGATTTAACTCGTTCTTCTATCCTCTCTCCTCTTTCAATAATAATCGGACGGTAGCCTAATTCTGCTAAAAGATAGGCACAAAATAAACCTGCAGGTCCACTACCTACAATGATGGGGCGATGATTTATTTTTTTGTTTCCTATTTTTGGATAAATGTATTTTTCCTCAGGAGTTAAAAATATATCCTTATTTGGTTGATGTTTCTTTAATAAATGTTCTTCATTTTTTACCTCAACATCTACTTCATAGATGTAAAATATATTTGGCTTTTTTCTGGCATCTAATGATTTCTTGGAAATAGATATTGTTTTAATATCAATCTCTGGACAATTTAGAATGATGGATATCTTTTTCTTTAAGTGGTTAATGTTATCTTTTTCTATGGGAATTTTAATTTGTCTTATTCTAATCATTGTCTTCTCCTCTTATATTTGAACCTACAATAATTCCTGATATCCATGCAAATCCTAAGTTATATCCACCACAGTCTCCATCTACATCTAATAGTTCTCCTGTTAGATATAATCCTTTTGTTTTAGTAGATTCTAATGTATTTGGATTAATTTCTGTTAAAGGGATACCTCCAGTTGTAACTTGGGCTTGATCAAAAGAATTAGTTCCTGTAATGGTAAGCGTAAAATTAGTAAGATTATCTCCTAATAAGTATTTTTTTTCATTTGATAGATTATTCCAATTATCTTCTTTTTTTATTTGAGACTGCTTCAAAATTAAGTTTACTAATTTATAGTTTAAGATACCATCTAATAAGTCTGCGATATTTCTATTTTGGACTGTTTTATTTCTTGCTTTCATAAAGTTTAAAAAAGTATTTGTATCATGGATATTTAATTGGTGAAGGAAATTTATTTTTATTTCTGTTTTGTACTTTTTTGACAAGGATAGAGCTGCTCTGCCACTTAAACATAGCGTACAAATGCCACTTATTCCATAATCTGTTAATTGAATTTCTCCTACTTTTGAATCAATATATTTGTTGTTTTCAAATAAAGAAATTTTTACATCTGCTCGAATTCCATGCCATTCTTTTAAATAAGGGGTATCTGCTTTTAATTGAACTAAAGCTGGTAAAGGAGTAATCAAACTATGGCCTAAGGACTTTGCTATGTCGTACCCAATTCCTGTTGATCCAGTTTTAGGGGCTGCTTTAGAACCTGTTGCTAAAATGATTTTTTTACTTGTAAATATACCATTATTAGTATTGATTTTAAAAATATGATTTTCTTTTTTGATAGAAATTACTTCTGTATTGGTTAAAATTTCTACATGATTAATCTGTGCTTCTTTGATAAGGGCTGTTTGAATACTTACCGCTTGGTTAGATGTTGGATAAAAATACCCTTCTTTTATTCTGGGTATGATTCCTATAGAATTAAAGAAAGATAATACTTCTTTAGAATAATCTTTTTGTAAGATTTTTTCTAATACTTCTTTATTTCTTGTGTGATAGTGAGTAATGGATTGATCGCTATTCCAATAGTTGCATCTTCCATTTCCGGTTATTAATATTTTTTTTCCACAGGTATTGTTTTTTTCAAGTAGGCATATTTTAGCTCCTGCTTTAGCAGCATAAATTGCCGATACTAATCCAGAGGCACCTCCTCCTATTACGATAATATCTTTCACTTTTTTTCACTTCCTTATGTTTATTCTATCATGAATTATTCATAATACTAATCTTTTTTACTCTATTTTTTAGCTTTTTTATGAAAGTAAACTTTTTTTAGAAAAATACTGATATAGAAATTAATTCTATTTAAGTATTTTATGTGAAGAAAAAGAGTAACAAAGTTACTCCATAAATTCTTCTTCTAGAACTTCTGATGGTTCTTCATCATAAAATTCTTTTTCTAAGGTATAACCAATATCCATATATTCTTTGGCACCTGTTCCTGCTGGGATTAATTTACCCATGATAACATTTTCTTTTAATCCATGTAACTTATCTGTGCTTCCCTTTACAGCTGCTTCTGTTAAGATTCTTGTTGTTTCTTGGAAGGATGCTGATGATAAGAAGGAATCCGTTTGTAATGCGGCTTTGGTAATTCCAAGTAAGATTGGTTGACCAATAGCTGGTTTCTTTCCTTGAATAATAACATCTCTATTTCCGTTAGTAAAGTCTGATATTGATACAACTGTACTAGGTACAAAGTTTGTGTCTCCAGCATCCATTACACGGATTAAAGAAATCATTCTTTTTGCAATTAGCTCAACGTGTTTATCATTAATATCAACACCTTGCGAACGATATACTTTTTGTACTTCTTTTAAGATATATTGCTGTACAGTATTCGGATCAGTTACGGCTAATAATTCTTTTGGAGAGACACTTCCTTCTGTTAATTGGTCTCCTGCATTTACTTTATCGCCTTTTTCAACTCTAAGTTTTGCGCCATACATTGTTAAGTGTTCTCTTACTTCTTTATCGTTCTTAACATAAATCTTAAATCTTCCATTAACGTCTTCAATTTTTTGGACAGTTCCATCAATTTCAGAGATTGTTGCTTTTCCTTTTGGAATACGTGCTTCGAATAATTCTTCAACACGAGGAAGACCTTGTGTAATATCGGTTCCAGCAACTCCACCTGTATGGAATGTTCTCATGGTCAACTGTGTACCTGGTTCACCGATTGATTGTGCTCCCATGATACCTACAGCTTCTCCAATTTCTACTAAGTTACCAGTTGCTAAGTTTCTACCATAACATTTTTGACATACGCCATGTGGTGTACGACAAGTTAGAACAGTACGAATCTCAACGGCTTTAATACCTGCTTTAATAATTTTATCTGCTATTGCTTCTGTGATGTAAGTATCTTTTTCACAGATAACTTCTTTTGTTTCTGGATTAATTACTTTTTTGCTTGTAAATCTTCCTAAGATTCTATCGTACAATGGTTCAATAATACCATCTTTATCATCCATGAATGCTTCTACTAATGAACCTTGTGTTGTTCCACAATCTTCTTCTCTTACAATCATATCTTGAGCAACATCTACTAGACGTCTAGTCATATATCCAGAGTCTGCTGTTTTTAACGCTGTATCGGCACTACCTTTACGAGCACCATGTGTTGATAAGAAGAATTCTGATACGGATAATCCATCATTAAATGATGATAGGATAGGAATTTCTACTGGGTCACCATTAGGTTTTGCCATGATGCCACGCATACCTGCTAATTGAACGAAGTTAGAAATTGATCCACGGGCTTTAGAATTCATCATGATGAATATTGGATTATCTTCGTATTCTTTTGCACCTGCATATTCACTTAACTCTGTTTCAATATCTTTTTTGGCTTTATTCCATACTTCAATTACTAAATCTAATCTTTCTTTATCCGTAATTAATCCTCTTTGGAATTGTTTATTAATTTTCTTAACTTCTTTATTACTTTCTTCTACGATTTTTGCTTTATTTTTACTTGTTACGATATCAGAATAAGCAATAGTAATTCCTGAATAAGTTGAGTATTTAAATCCTTGGTCTTTTAATTTATCTAGGAAAATTGAAGTTTCAGTTGTACGATAACGTTTAAACATTTGAGCGATAATTTTTTCTAGGGCTCCTTTATTGAAGGCTTTTGCTCTTTTCATATTTTTAATTTCTTCTTTGATATCTTTACCATAATCAATGAAATATCTTGCTGGGGTTACCCCTTCGATATTTTCAGAAGTTGGTTCATTCAAATATGGGAATGAATCTGGTAGGATTTCATTGAAGATAATTTTTCCTGGAGTGGTTACTAAATATTTATTTTTATAAGTATCTAAGAATACTTTATGTTTAAATGAGTTCACTGGAATAGCAATTCTTGTATGAAGATTAATTTCTCTTCTTTGATATGCCATTAGCGCTTCATTTGTATTTTTGAATATTCTTCCTTCTCCTGGTTGTTCATCTTTTTCCATTGTAATATAGTAGTTTCCTAAAATCATATCCTGTGAAGGAGTTACGATTGGAGAACCATCTTTTGGACTTAAGATGTTATTAGCTCCTAGCATTAATATTCTTGCTTCTGCTTTTGCTTCTTCCGATAATGGTACGTGAACAGCCATCTGGTCTCCATCGAAGTCAGCATTAAATCCAGTTGTTACTAATGGGTGCAATCGAATTGCTTTACCTGAAATTAGTTTTGGTTCGAATGCTTGAATACCAAGTCTATGTAGTGTTGGTGCACGATTTAGCATTACTGGATGTTCTTTAATTACTTCTTCTACAACATCCCAAACTTTTTCATCTTTATTTTCAATCATTTTCTTAGCTGCTTTGATGTTGTTAGCTAATTCTTTATTCACAAGTCCATTGATTACATGTGGTTTGAATAATTCTAGGGCCATTTCTTTTGGAATACCGCATTGATACATTTTTAAATCTGGTCCTACAACGATTACGGAACGTCCAGAATAATCAACACGTTTTCCTAATAAGTTTTGACGGAAACGTCCTTGTTTTCCTTTTAGCATACTAGATAGTGATTTTAAAGCTCTGTTTCCAGCTCCAGTTACACTTCTACCACGACGTCCATTATCAAATAAGGCATCTACAGCTTCTTGTAACATACGTTTTTCATTTTGAATAATGATAGAAGGAGCGCCTAATTCAATTAATTTCTTTAAACGGTTATTTCGGTTAATTACACGACGATATAAATCATTCAAATCAGAAGTAGCAAATCTTCCACCATCTAATTGAATCATTGGACGAAGTTCTGGAGGAATAACAGGAAGTGCTTCTAGAATCATCCATTCTGGTTTGTTTCCTGATGTTGCAAAAGCATTTAAGACATCTAGTCTTTTTACAAGACGAATTCTTCTTTGTCCGGTTGCATTTTCTAATTCTTTTTGTAGTTCTTCTAATTCTTTATTGATATCTACTTCACTTAATAGTTGTTTAATTGCTGCTGCTCCCATTCCTACTTTGAAAGTATTTCCATACTTTTCATAGTAAACACGGTATTCTTTATCTGATAAGGTTTGTTTCTTTACTAAAGTTGTTGCTCCTGGGTCTAAAACAACATAAGATACGAAATAAATAACTTCTTCTAAATCTCTTGGAGACATATCAAGAGTAAGTCCAATGTAAGAAGGGATACCTTTTACATACCAAATGTGACTTACTGGTGTTGCTAATTCGATGTGTCCCATTCTTTCACGTCTTACTTTTGATTTTGTTACTTCTACACCACATCTATCACAGATGATTCCTTTATATCTTAATCTCTTGTACTTTCCACAATTACATTCATAGTCCCTTGTTGGTCCAAATATTTTTTCGCAGAATAGTCCATCTCTTTCTGGTTTTAATGTTCTATAATTGATCGTTTCTGGTTTTTTTACTTCTCCATAAGACCAATCACGGATGGTTTCAGGAGAGGCTATTCCAATTTTTAAAGCTTTAAAATTATTTGCTTCTACCATTAGAACTCACCTCCTATTTTTTCATCTAAATTATTTTCAAAATCTTCATCAAAATCTGTTTCAACTTCTTCTAATTCTTCGTAATCTTCATCCTCATTATTCTCTTCTTCATCAAAACTTTCCTCTTCATCTTCTACATCTTCGAACTCATCTTCTAGAGAATCTTCTGATTCAAGTTCATTTTCTATTGAAGGGGTATTTTTATTATCCTTTACTTCTTCAATGGAAGGTGTATCATCCTCTTCTTCATCATCGGTCATTTCTAATTCTTTGAATCCTACAACTTCATCGTTGTTATCAATAACAGAAATATTTAATCCTAATGCTTGGAATTCTTTAATTAGTACTCTGAAAGCTTCTGGGATTCCTGGATTTGGTAGTGGTGTTCCTTTTACGATAGATTCATACACTTTGACACGACCAACCACATCATCTGATTTATAAGTTAAGATTTCTTGTAATACATGAGATGCTCCATATGCTTCTAGAGCCCAAATCTCCATTTCTCCAAAACGTTGTCCACCGAATTGTGCTTTACCACCTAATGGTTGTTGTGTTACTAATGAGTAAGGTCCTGTTGATCTTGCATGTAATTTATCATCAACCATGTGATGTAGTTTTACGAAATACATGACACCTACACTGATTCTATGATCAAATGGTTCTCCTGTTCTACCATCATATAAAACAGTCTTTCCATCTTCATCCATGCCTGCTTCTTTCATCATGGCTTTTACGTCTTCTGTACTAGCACCATCTAATACTGGCGTTGCTACATGAACACCTAATTTTTTACAAGCCATTCCCATATGTAATTCAAGAATTTGTCCAATATTCATACGAGATGGAACACCTTGTGGATTTAACATAATATCAATTGGTGTACCGTCTGGTAAGTAAGGCATATCTTCTGATGGTAGGATTAAGGAAATAACACCTTTATTACCATGTCGTCCAGACATTTTATCTCCAACTTGGATTTTACGTTTTTGAATAATATATACTCTAACTACTTTACTTACACCACTTGGTAAGTCTTCATTATCTTCTTTTGTATAAACTTTAACATCATGAACAATTCCTTCTCCACCGTGTGGAACAGTAAGAGATGAATTTCTTACTTCTCTAGTTTTTTCACCAAAGATAGCGTGCAATAGTTTTTCTTCACTTGTTAAATCAGCCATTCCTTTAGGGGTTACTTTACCAACTAGAATGTCTCCTTCTTTTACTTCTGTACCAATTTTAATGATACCATTTTCATCAAGATTTTTTCTAGCATCTTCACTTACGTTTGGAATATCTCTAGTAATTTCTTCTGGTCCTAATTTTGTATCACGACATTGAGTTTCATAGTCTTCAATGTGTAATGAAGTATAAACATCTTCTTTGACTAATCTTTCATTCATGATAACGGCATCTTCAAAGTTATATCCATTGAAAGTCATGAATGCGATTGTCATATTTTTACCTAAGGCAAGTTCACCTTTATCTGTGCTTGGCCCATCTGCAATGATTTGTCCACGTCTGATTTTATCGCCTTTTCTTACGATAGGACGATGATTTGCGGTTTCACCTTGGTTAGAACGTTCAAATGTAGATAATTCATAAGTGTCTGTTCCTTTAGCATTTTTTACAATAATTTTTTTCGCATCAACATAATCTACTACACCATCTGCTTTAGAAACAACTACAGCACCACTATCACGAGCAGCTACATATTCAACACCAGTTCCAACATATGGAGCTTCTGTTGTTAATAATGGTAATGCCTGACGTTGCATGTTTGCTCCCATTAAAGCACGTGTTGCATCATCATGTTCTAGGAATGGAATCAAACTTGTTGTAACCGATACAACTTGTTGTGGTGATACATCAATGTAATCTACTTGTTCTGCTGGAATAATTACATTCTCTCCATTAAATCTACCAGCAACGGTTGCATCAGTAATTTCCATATCATCGTTAACATTTACGGTTGCTTGGGAAATATAGAAATCTTGTTCTTCATTTGCTGTTAAGTATTCTACTTTATCGGTTAATTTTTTATTTTCTACTTTACGATATGGAGTTTGAATAAATCCATATTCATCAATCTTGGCGTAACTTGCTAATGAAGTAATCAACCCAATGTTTTGTCCTTCTGGAGATTCGATTGGACAAATTCTACCATAGTGAGATGGATTAACATCACGAACTTCCATACCAGCACGATCTCTTGATAATCCACCTGGTCCTAATGCTGATAATCTTCTCTTATGGGTTAATTCAGCGATTGGATTAACTTGGTCCATAAATTGCGATAATTGGCTTGAACCAAAAAATTCTTTGATTACTGCAGTAACTGGTCTGATATTGATTAATGTCTTAGGGGTTACTGTTTCGATATCTTGAGTAGTCATTCTTTCTCTTACTACTCTTTCCATTCTAGATAATCCAATTTTTAATTGGTTTTGCAATAATTCTCCTACTTGTCTTACTCGTCTGTTTCCTAAATGGTCAATTTCATCATCGTGTCCTACTCCATCTAATAAGTTTAAGTAGTAAGAAATTGATGCATATACATCAGAAATTGTTAAAGTTCTTGTATCTAATGTTTGATCATTTCCCATTAATTTTACTTTTTTGTCTGGGAATTTTTCAGGATGAACATATAATACTTGAACAATATTATGATTATCTAATTCTTCATTTATTTTTACTTCTTCTCTACCATAACCATTTGCTAAAATTTCTTGTAATTTTAAATAAACTTCTTTCGTAATTTTTGTTCCTTCAGTAAATATTGTTTCTCCATCTACAATAATATCTTGGGCTAAAGTATTGTTAAGTAATCTATCTGTAATATTTAATCTTTTATTAAATTTATAACGACCAACTTTTGCTAAGTCATAACGGAAATTATCAAAAAATCTTGTAATTAATTGGTTTTTTGATGAATCTAATGTTGTTGGCTCTCCTGGTCTTAATTTTTCATAAATTTCAATTAAGGCTTCATCTGTATTTTTGGTTGTATCTTTTTCGATTGTATTTTTTAAATAAGTATTATTATCAAATACGGATAAAATCTCTTCATCGCTAGAAAGTCCAAATGCTCTTAAAAGGGTTGTGACTGGTACTTTTCTAGTTCTATCAATTCTAACATAGATGACATCTTTAGCATCTGTTTCGTACTCCAACCATGTTCCTCTTGTTGGAATAACTTTTGCTGCATATACAGGTTTTCCGTTTTTGTCTAATTCTTTAGAGTAATATACACTAGGTGATCTTACTAATTGAGAGACAATTACTCTTTCTGCACCATTAATGATAAACGTTCCGCTATCGGTCATCAATGGCATGTCTCCTAAAAATATTTCTTGCTCTTTTACTTCACCTGTTTCGTTGTTAAATAATCTTGTTTGTACTTTTAAAGGAGATGCATAAGTAATTTGCCTGTCCTTGCATTCTTTTAAAGAGTATCTTGGCGTATCAAATTCATATTCACCAAACTCTAATGATAAACTTCCTGAAAAACTTTCAATTGGAAATAAATCTTCGAATACCTCTTTAATTCCTTCTTTTACGAACCATTGGTATGATTCTTTTTGAATTTGTAATAAATTATCAAGTTCTAATGAATTTTTGATCATAGAGAAATTTCTTCTTTGTCTATAATCGCCACTTTGCTTTAATTTATAAGCCATTATTTTTTCACCCCTATGCCATTATTTTTCGCTCTTCCACGTCAAAAAAAGATGCGTTTCCAATATATAATGTTAGCATCTCTCTTGATAAAAGTCAATGGAAAAGTTCACTTTTTTCTAAACTTTTCCACTGTTCTGTTGAAAACTTTTATTCTTCGTTTTCCTCTATTCCCTCTCGTAGTAAATTTAAGAATTTTTTGGCTAATTTTTTATTTAATTCTTCATCGATTTCTTCTACGACTGTTTTATTGTTTTCCTCTTTTAACTCTACTATTTTTATAGCTTCCATGTCTGGTTCTTCTTCTTCATCTACTGGCGCTAATAGGCAATATTTTTTATTTTCTTCTTGTAACATTTTTAAAACAGCATATTCTGTGTTATCTTCTAAAGTAATAATATCATATAATTCTATTTTTTTCATTTTGATAATCCTTTCACATTTTCTAAGTTAATATCATTAATGTTATACCAACCTTCTTCAATGGCGTCTAATTGTTCTCTTGTTATTTGCATATTATTTCCACAACTTGCAAGATATTTATCTTTGTTTGCTGTTAATACTGTTACAACTTCTCCACCATTATTTATCATTTGTTGAATATCTTGATTAGCATTTTCGTTATAAGCATATTTTCTAACAATACCTTGACCGTTTGCTATTCCTACTCCTAGTACAATTCTTTTCGTGTCGTTATTAAATGTTGGAGTAAAAGCATTTTCCTGAAAATATGCATCAAAAACATTTCTGTGTACATTGCCATTAACAGTTACTTCACTACCAATTCGAATTGAGTTTTCATTAAGATTATTATATTCATTGGCTTCATATGAAGTATATGACTCTGCATCATCATCAAGATATGTTAAGTTAGGTGAATCGTTTTCTATATATGAACTGGTATCTTCATATTCAGATGAATTAACGTTATTATCACTATCATTAATTAAGAAACCATCATTATTGTTTTCTTCGTTAAGTGGCTCTGATATTGGTTGCATATCTACAAGATCTACGTTCGAATCTTCAGGATTAGTTAAAGATTGAATTTCTTCATCTGTTAATAATTCTGGATGATATATTTCATTACCATTGCTATATGTTGTTTGAATATCAGATGAATTCTCTAACTCATTGGTATTATTTTCTATTGTTGTATCAGGTTTTGGTGTAGTTATTTTTTTGGCGATTGCTGTTCCTCCTGCGCATATCAAAACTAGAGTCACTGCAACGGAAGATATTTTTGCTATTAATCTTTTAAAAATATTCTTTTTCGATTTTCTTACTGATGTTACTTCTTTTGCTTTCTTACTTTCTTTTTTTGTTTTATTTTCTCTAGTTTGTTTTTCTGAAGATTCTAAATTGTTTGTTGTAGATTGATTTTCTGATTTTTTTCTCAAACTTTGATCTTCTTCTGTTTGGATTTTTGGTTCCTGTTTTTCGATTGATTCTTGATTTGAGGTATCAGGATTTAATATTTTTTTTAGATTTTCTTTATGTGTTTCTTGTGGTTGCTTTGTTGGCACTCCTAATATGCTTTTTAAATTCTCTTTATGCGTTTTATCTTTTTCTTCTTGTTGATGATTTTCTGCATTTTGTAAATTTTTTTGAAAAATTGTTCTAAATTGATTTACTAAATCATCATCGTTAGTAGCTTGTGCTGTATTAGCTAAATTGTCATTATTTTTTCCTAAGTTAGCAATTGTTTTATTTAAGGCTTCATTTAATTCATCATTAAAACTAGTAAGTGGTTTTATAAATGAAGAATTAGAATCTGTTTGGGAATTATCTTTTGAAACATCATCTTCTTTATGATTGTCTTGTAAAGGAAGTGAAGCACCTCTAGAGACTAATAAATTAGCAATTGATTCTGTTTCATTAGCAATATTAGAAAAATTTTCTGGTATTTTTTTGTCTTCTACATCTTTATATTTTTCTAGTATTTCTACTAGTTTACTATATCTAGATTGTAATTCTTCTGTTGATAAATTGTTTAAATTTTCAAAATTTATCGTTTTACCTGGAGTGGATACATTACTTTTTAAATTGTTTGAAGGACTATTATTAACTTTTTTTGTAACATTATCATTAGGTTTAACTACTTGAGATTGTAAATTCTGATTGATTAAATTATTAATAATATTTTTAGGAACTATTTTTTTGTTTTTATCAATTTCAGTTTGAAGAATAATTCTGTCTCTTTCCATTTCCTTACTATCTTGCTCATCTCTAGCAATAGTTTCATCTATTTCTTGAATTCTTTCTAAATCATTCAAAACAATTTCATAACAATTGACAATTTGTGTGTTTCTTAATAACTTTCCTCGTTCTCTTCTAATGTATTTTTTTAGAGATTGCAAATTTTTGATATATTCTTCTTTAGAAATTGTATCTTTTACTAATTCTAATTTTTGAATTTCTTCTTCTAAGTGTTTTAGTTCAGTTTGATTTGCTAATATTTCCTGTTGATAATCTTCTATTGTTTTAGATGATTTTTCGGTTAAATTAAGTTCATTTTGTGGATTTTTATTAATATCTTCCCTAATATTTTGAGCATTCGTAGTATTTTTAGAAATTGCTTCTTGTAATTCTTGTGGTAAAAGTATCATATTTTTTTCTAAAAGTTCTTGTAATCTTTTTCGATCATTTTCCAATTCACTTTTTTCTTGTGGACTACTAAGTTTAACTTTTTCTAGATTTTCTATACTTGATTTGTATGTTTTTACCATATCATAAGCCTTTAAAATATGTTCTAAATTTTCTTTTTGAGTTTGAAG